>Ga0206131_10000792_pt1 | contig 42472 bp, 46 predicted proteins | sample Helgoland_Spring_FD_148636 | JGI IMG/M metagenome (GOLD analysis project Ga0206131, IMG submission 148636) | Pelagic subsurface seawater microbial communities from Kabeltonne, Helgoland, North Sea - Helgoland_Spring_Bloom_20160517_1 | ecosystem: Environmental > Aquatic > Marine > Epipelagic ... | reverse complement strand
CGCTAAAAGCCGTTAAAAGAACACTTAATCCCATTATAAACGCACTAGCTAGCATTAGTTTTTTACGCCCAAACCTATCAGCAAATGGTGCCAAGAATATAGCCCCTATCGCCATTCCGACTAAACCTGCGCTAAATACAAATCCAAGTGATTTGGAGCCAAGATCCAAATCTTCGGCAATCGCAGGAGCACAATACGAAACCACAAGAACATCCATTCCGTCTAAAACACTCATTAAGAAACAAATCGCGATTGATAAATATTGAACTTGGGCCATTTTCATTTGACCAACATCATTACTGAAATATTGCAACATATTAATAGATATAATTTTGTTGAATTATGAGATGCAAATATATAAGAAACAACACATTTCCAAACTAATGATCAACATATCTTTACATAAAAAATATTTTTTATCAGAAGGATTAAAGTTGTAACTTGATTGTATGACTAAGAAAATGTTTTACCCTCTCATGCTTCTAATATTCCCATTGATTGGAACGATTTTATCTGATCAAGTTGATTGGGGAATTTTAGACTTTTTAATAATGGGAGTTATTTTACTTTTTGTTGGTATAGCTATAACTGTTGTGTCTCAGAAAATAAAACATCCAAGAAAGAGACTCTTTTACAACCTTGTTATACTGTTTATCTTTTTTTTTGCTTTGGGCCGAATTAGCAGTAGGGATTTTTTAAGTGGTAACAATTAAAGAATTTCCTTCAATTAAAGAGCTATAACAATTCAAAGATCCTGAGGATCCAGAGCAATCGTTTGAAGAATAAGAATTCCCATGATCGTTACATCTAAAATTTTCACCATTTAATTCCCATAAATTCCTTGTTCCATTATGTGGGCAAGCGTTACTATACGCCTGAATTGTGTCGTTAGAGATTCTTAAAAAAAGCATTTGTAATCCCAATGAGTAGCCATTCATCCAACCACCAACAGTAGCTAAAGCGCTAAAGTTTGAACTATTTAAGTCAATGGTGTAAACATTTCCGTCTTGAACAAATCCAACACCATCGTTATCGCCCCCACTATTTGGGCCGTCATTTTGTGCTTCGTCAGTAGAGCAAGCTTCTAAAAAAGAAAGCCCAAAAAAGGCAAAAGCTACAGTAGGACAAACTTCCTTTAAAAATTTTCTTCTAGTTTTCATATAATTTGATTTTTAAAATACTCTTAAAATATTAAACCCAAAAAAGACATCACCCTTAAGCCAATCTCCTTCTGCCATTGTTAAAACACCAGCTTCATCAGATGCTTGCGTGTTTGAAAACAACAATTGGAAGACATGCCCACCAGTTTCCATATCAATACCCAGACTAAGAACATTTTTTTCAGTAGAGCTACTTAATCTATTTAAATGATGAGAGTAGTCAATGTTAAAGGAACTTCTTTTAGATATTTTTAATCTGCTTCCAGTGTTTAATATATAATTATAATCTGTTTTAGATTGTGTCGTTAAAAAATTATGCTTAACAACAGAAGGAGATAATTGTAAAGAAAAATTATCACTGAACCTTCTTGAGATAAGTAGCTGAGAAATATAAACATACCTTTCATTAAAGTTTAGATTAGGATATATATTCTCATCCAAAGACGTATCTAGATTAATGCTATTATAACCAACTATAGAAACTGGAAATGTGCTTGTTTGTTTTTTGATCGCATATTTCACATGAATATTATAGGTTTTTTTGAAAGATTCACGACTAAAACCGACTTGAACTTCATTTAATAAGCCATATAACATTTCAATTTTGGTATTGGCATAATCCAACCCAAATAACGAGCCTATACCACCCTTTATTGCTCCGAACCTATGACCAACATACAGATATAAATCACCTTTTCCAGCTAACTTGGTTGACTGATTATTAACCACTTTCATTGCTTTAAACGCCGGCATCTCAAATGTATTTTTATAGTCAGACTCTGAGGTTATTTCATCCAAAAGAGTGTTTTGACTAAAAGCAAAACAACCGAACAAAAAGGTTATAACAAAACAATATAATTTATTCATCATCTAACAATATACAGTTTATTAATTTATATTCCTCAAACAAATCATCGTAGCCTAAATAAATTCCTTTTAAGAAAACTAAATCACCTTTTTTGATATTACTAAAACTCTGACTTTCTGACTCAAGATACTGTACGCTAATCACGCTTTCTAACTCAAGCTCTTTGCCTCTAACTGCCGTAACAGAGGCTTTTAAAACAACTACTGAGTTTTCTACAATATTTGCATTAATAAAACTAGACACCTCGCCAGAGAATACGGCGACTTTTTCAGAAACTGGCACTTCTTTTTTGTAAGCAAAATTTATTAAAAACAGCAAAGAGACTAAAAAGAATCCAACTGTTAATAAGGTCCATTTATAGTTTCTCAACAAGATCATATTCTACTGTAATATTAATTTCTTTTGATATTTTGTTTCTAACAACTTTTGGAATCTTGATATCAAAATCACTAGCTAACACATTAAAATTTGTTTTTAAGGACAGCCCTTCTTTTATTTTACTCAAACGACAAGCAACAGCAATCTCTTTCTCAATGCCTCTTATTGTTAAGATGCCTAAAACTTTATACTCTTTTTCGGACTCTGACAAATCTTCAAGTGAGAAGTTTTGAATATTTCCAGAAAAAGTTGCCTTTGGATATTTAGAAGAATCCATATAATTTTCATTAAAATGCTCCTGCATTAACGATATATCAAAATCAAATGCACTTATAAAAAGAAGTATTGCAATTTCACCACTAGAAGAATCTAAAATTGATGTAGAAACACTATTAACCGCTTTAATTTGTTCAAATGTTTCTTCGCTTCCAACAAAAGAGGTTGTTCCAGATCGTGTAGCATACTTTTGGGCGCTAACCAGAGCCGAGAGAAATACAAAATAAAATAAAAATCTATACTTCATGCACATAAAGATATTAATATTAACTCACTTTAGCACTTTGAAGTTAGCTTTACCTAATTATTAATTTAGAAGTTTCACTTACTCCATTTATAGATAGTTTAATAAAGTATACGCCAGAATTTATTGAGGTTACATTCAACCTGTCTGTATTGATAGATGTTTTTAAAACCCTTTTACCGCTTAGGTCAAATAATTCTACATTTTTGACTCCAATAACAGATGTTTTCAGAGTAACATAACCTGATGAAACAGGATTAGGAAATATGTTTAACCCTAATCTCTCGCTTGCATCTAAAGACATGGCGGAATTTACAGTAATTGTTCCATACATGGAGGCGTGAGGAGTGCAGGTATAATCGGTTACTCCGGCTTCATTAAAAGTCAATGAGTAGGTGTACCCTTGACCATGATAATCACTGTCAAAAGAGTGTGTTCCAGAAGTTGATATTAGATTATGAGATCCAGAGCCCCAAGTCCAAACTACTGTGTCACCAACGTTGACAGTTATTTGTTGATTGGTACTTTGCATATTCCAGTCGTAGTTATATGTTGTTTGGGCGTTAGAAAACACACATAATGTCATAAAAATTAAAAGGGTAATTTTTTTCATATTAAAATCTTTTAAGTAGAGTTTAATCAAAGATAAGCACAAACCACACTGTTGCTCGCTTAAAGTTTTGTTAAAAATTACACAAATAGCTGTTTTAACTATTAATTAACATGTTAAAGAGCTTGATTTATTTAGATTGTAAAAAAATTGATTATGAAAAAACTTACAGAGTCAGAAATAAAAGACAAAATAGAATTATTGCAGGATTGGGATTACTGTGACAACGCATTAAATACAGACTTTGAATTTGATAATTTTAAAGATTGTATGTCAGCGATGAATAGAATTGCTTTTGAATGTGAAGCATTAAATCATCACCCAGAGTGGAAAAACGTTTATAATAAACTTGAAATCAGACTAACAACACATGATGCAGGAGGAGTAACAGATTTAGACTTTAAACTTGCAAAGACTATAAACAAAATAGTTGAAGTTCAAGATTAAACTAATTTTCTAAATCCACTTTAAATTTTTTGCCTCCAAAGGAGTTTTCACCCCACCGGTATGCTCAGTAGACTTAGGCTCAAAAAGAAGATTATAAACAATTTCTCCATTTGTGTGGGGCCTATGCTCAACTCCTTTGGGTACTATTAATATTTCCCCTTCTTTTATTTTAACGGTTCTTCCGTCACGAAAATCCATAAATAAGGTTCCTTTAAGAACCATGAACAGCTCGTCCTCATTTTCATGAGCATGCCACACAAAGTCATCCTTAAGTTTACAGATTTTCACATACTGTCCATTTAATTCTCCTATAATCTGTGGAGTCCATTGTTTTGTGAACAAAGAGAACTTATCCATTAAATTAATTGACTCAACCTTTTTCATAATTATTGATTTTAAAGAACTTTGTAAATAACATATATTATAAATAACAAAATTATAAACATCCAGATATTTGTTGTTTTTTTCCTTTTACTCTTTTTAAACATGCTATTGGTAAAACTTAATTAAATGTTAAGTTATAATTTTTTCTAGGATTTATATGTAGTTTAGCTTTTTCTAACATTAAAATTTTTTTGCATGAAGAATCTAAATAAACTTTTTTTAATTGTCTTTTCTCTAATAATGACAACTTCAATATATAGTCAAAACAAATTAAACATCTCTGAGTCTTCACTAAATTGGAAGGGCGAAAAAGTAACTGGAAGTGGACATAATGGATCGTTACAATTTGGCGACAGTAATGTTTTAATAGAAAATGGTGAAATTATAAGTGGAGTTTTTTCTGTAGATATGACATCTCTTACATGTGATGATTTAACAGGGAAAAGCAAGACTAACTTAGAAAACCACTTAAAGTCTGACGATTTTTTTGCAGTAGACAAGCATAATGTAGCTAGTTTAATTATAGAAAAAGTTGTAAATAACACTGCTTCAGGAATTTTAACTATAAAAGATATTAGTCACCCAGTAAGCTTTTCAATTCTTAAAAGTAATGAAGGCTACACTGCAGACTTAGTTTTTGACAGATCTAAATATGACGTGAAGTATGCTTCGGGAAGTTTTTTTAAGAACCTAGGAGACAAATTAATTTTAAACGAAATTGAATTATCAGCAAAACTTAAATTTAATTAATATGAAAACAAATTTAAACAAACCCAAATGTGGGTGTGGAAACACAAGCGACTTAAATGGGTATTGTGATGGATCACATTCCAACAAATAAAAAAAAGCCCGTTAAGGGCTCTTTTTTATTCTTCTAATTTAGAAGAAAGCTCAAACCACCTATCTTCTTTTGTGTTAAGGTCATTAATAACTTTTTCAAGCTCTTTAGACATAAGTAGTATTTTTTCTTGACTCAGACTATCATCAATAAATTCATTTTCAAGCTCCTTTTTTTTGTAAGCAAGAGATTTAATTTTAGTTTCAATATTTTTTAATTCTTTTTCTTCAGAGTAACTAAGTTTATTTTTTTGAGCAACCTTCCATGTGTTGTCTTTTTTTGGTTCTTTTTTCAAAAATGGCTTGCTGTCTTCATATGTCCTGTAATCTGAGTAATTTCCAGGGAAGTCCTCCACCTCTCCTTCACCTTTAAACACCAGCAAATGATCAACTACTTTGTCCATAAAATATCTGTCATGAGAGACCACAATGACACATCCAGGAAAATCTAGCAAGAAACTTTCTAAAACATTAAGAGTCACTATGTCTAAGTCATTAGTAGGCTCATCTAATATTAAAAAATTTGGGTTTTGAATTAATACGGTACATATGTAAAGTCTTTTTCGCTCCCCGCCACTTAATTTTTCAACAAAGTCATACTGCTTTTGTCTGCTAAACAAAAATCTTTCAAGAAGTTGCTGGGCGCTTATCTGTTTTCCTTTTTTTAAAGGAATAAAATCTCCAAAATCTTTAACTACATCAATCACCTTTTGAGAGTCTTTGACTTCAATACCGTTTTGAGTGTAGTACCCAAACTTTATTGTATCTCCAATTATGATTTTTCCTGATACTGGAGTGGTTTTTCCTGTTAAGATATCTAGAAAAGTACTTTTCCCAGTTCCATTTTTTCCGATTATGCCAACCCTTTCACCTCTTTGAAACATATAGTTAAATTGATCTAAAATAACTTTGTCTTCATAAGATTTAGATACCTTGACTAGTTCAACAATTTTAGTTCCAAGCCTTTCCATGTTTAGTTCTAATTGAACTTCATGTTCAACTCTTCTTTGCTGGGCACGCTGCTTAATCTCTTTAAAGTCATCTATCCTAGATTTTGATTTTGTTGTTCTGGCTTTTGGCTGTTTACGCATCCAAGAAAGTTCCTTTTTAAAAAGCTGTTTTACCTTACCGTGCTCAATAGCCTGTCTTTCCACTCTGTCTTTGCGTTTGTCAAGATAGTATGAATAATTTCCCTTATAACTATGTAACTCCCCTTGGTCAAGCTCAAGAATTTCATTGCAAACCCGTTCCAAAAAGTATCTATCGTGAGTAACCATAAACAGAGTTATATTTTCTTTTGCAAAATAAGATTCAAGCCATTCAATCATTTCTAGATCTAAATGATTTGTAGGTTCATCTAAGACTAATAAATCAGGTTTGTTAATTAGAGCATTTGCTAAACTAAGACGTTTTTTTTGCCCTCCAGATAATTCTCCCACTTTTTGATTTATTTTGTCTAGCTTTAATTTGAACAGGATTTGCTTGTATTGTGTTTCAAAATCCCATGCCTGAAAAAGCTCCATTTCTTCAAATGCTTTTTGATAATTTTCCTCATCTTCAGAGTTTAATATTGCTTTTTCATAGTTAGCAATGACTTTTAGTATAGGATTATCACTATTAAAAACAGACTGTTCAATTGTTAAACTATCATCAAATTTAGGGTCCTGAGAAAGAAAAGATACTGCAATATTTTTTCTATAAGTTATATTGCCTGAATCACTCGAGTCTTCACCTGAAATAATTTTTAATATTGAGGTTTTACCAGTTCCGTTTTTTGCAATTAATGCAATTTTTTGCCCTTTATGAATACTGAAAGTTATTCCCTTAAAAAGAGTAACTTCACCATAAGACTTAGAAATATTTTCTACATTTAGATAATTCAAGGCTATATTTTTATTGATATTAAGCAAAAGTAAAGAGTCTTGTCAAGATATACTATCTTTAAACTATGAACATTAGAATAATTATTTTGTTTGTTGGACTTTTAATGTCTTGTTCAGACAATACATCTGTCTTTGAGGTTCCAAGTACAGACCCTGATAATGGAGGTTTAATTCTTCCACAAGGATTTGGTGCGTTAGTAGTCGCAGACAGTGTTGGTCCAGCAAGACACCTTGCGGTAAACACAAACGGAGATATTTACATTAAACTTCGAATAGATACAGGAGACAAAGGTAATATGGCACTTAGAGATGTCGATGGAGATGGTAAAGCGGACATTTTTAAAAGATTTGGAGATTACCCAAATGATGGAAGATTTGCAACTGAAATGAAAATTCATAATGAGTATCTATATTATAGCTCAGAATTAGTCGTTTATAGACAAAAACTTGACCCAAACAATCTTATTCCCAAAGGGAAACCTGAAGTTATTATGGTTGATGAATATCCGATTAGATGGCATAATGCAAAATCATTAGCCTTTGACAATAAAGGCGGAATGTATGTTACTTTTAGCGCACCCACTAATGCGTGTGAAGACCTTAGACTAACAGCAGGAGACCCAAATGCAGTTGTTAAAGGGGAGTTTCCTTGTTCACAGTTAAATATTCTTGGTGGAGTGTGGAGATTTGATGAAAACAAACTTGAGCAGAGACAATCTGATGGAGTTAGGTTTGCCACAGGCCTAAGAAGTATTGTAGGTATCACATGGAACAAGGAGCAAGATAATTTATATGCTGTAAATCACGGAAGAGACTATCTTCATAATCATGCACCTGATTATTATTCTAAATGGGAAAATTCTGTTTTACCATCCGAAGAATTTATGCTTATTAAAAAAGATGATGATTTTGGATGGCCTTATACTTATTATGATCACTTTAAAAGCAAAAGAATGTTAGCTCCAGAATATGGAGGCGATGGAAAGCAGGAAGCGAAGGGTTATGCAGAGCCTATCATGGGCCTTCCTGCTCACTGGGCCCCTAATGATTTATTGTTTTATACCGGAAGTCAATTCCCAGACAGATACAAAGACGGAGCTTTTATTGCTTTTCACGGATCGACTAACAGAGGCCCTTACCCACAAGCAGGATATATTGTTGCCTTTATTCCATTTAAAGAGGGAAGACCTGCAGGGAATTTGGAAGTTTTTGCAGATGGTTTTACGGGAACAGACCTTGTTAAGCAAATGAAAGACTCTAAGTATAGACCAATGGGATTAGCCCAAGGGCCAGACGGATCACTATATATTTCCGAATCAAAAAATGGAAAAATATGGAGAGTTATCTTTAACGGAGATAAGCTAAATTTCGATAACCAGGCACTTAAACAAATGGAAAGCCTCAAGCAAAAAAGTTATTTGAGAATACCAGATAAAGAATTAGATTTACTGCCAGTTAAATAAACAAAAATCTTAGACATGCATTCAATAGAATTCGATAAATCAATTATTAAAGGAGTTAAATTAATTAATGTAGAAACAATAATTACACACGAGGAAATAATTGAACAAAAAGCAGATAAACTTATAAAGTATATTGAATCTTTTAACTATGATGATATTATCATTTCATCTATTTTATGTTGCAGCAAATCATTTGTTATTATTGATGGCCATCACAGATATTTCGCTTTAAAAAAACTCGGATACAAACAAATTCCAGTTACTCTTCTAGATTATGACTCTGATCAAATCAAGACTGATTATGAAGAAAAAATAACTAAGAAGCAAATTGTAGAATACGGAGTTACCGGAAAATTGCTTACACCAAAAAGTACTAGACACGTATTTTACTCTTCTTCATCTAAGAATTGGGAGCCAATCATTTTATTATCGAGTTTGTTTAAATTAAAAGGGAGTAAAAACCTTTAAAAAAGAATTATCTAATTCCAATAGAAGCCCCGACAGTTAAAGAGTTATAATCTTGAATAGTATAATCAGCGAATAATTTTATTCCAGGTAGGTTAAAACTTAACCCGGCATTCCCACTTAGAGATTCTTTCTCCCACTCTACCTCCAAAGGATCTACTACATTGAAAACAAAAACCTCAGTATTATCTGCGACGTTGTAAGACAAATCATAAGAACCTAAAACACTTAAGTTAGATACTCCTTTTGAGTAGCCAACACTAGCGTAAAAAGTTATCAGCTTTAGGTCAAAAGAAGAAATAAACTTAGCAGTATAGTTGTTTATTTCCATTATTGCTGTTTGCCCAACACCTGGAAGATTTGAAGTTTTTTGAAACTCATAATCAATTGAATAATTACTATATGCAAGAAGTATTGACAAATCTATTAAAGGAATCTTGTCTACAGGTCCAAAATGTTGTAAAATATCATGCTTGATCCCAACTCCCATTAACCCAATATTAGTGTTTTTACTCGATGTTGTTGGAATATACCTAACAATAAGATCTGTTTTAAAAGGAAGGCCTAAGCCAACTTGAATATTTGGAGTTATTAACATATTTAAAAAAAGATCATTCTTAATGCCAGGTGGAGCTGTGAACGTAGCACTATATTCATTTGGAGGGAAGATAGTGGAGTCATCATTTATAGAAACACTTAAGGTTTCATTTGTGTTTCCGCCAAGAACAGTTGGTAAATAATCTGACGAAGACGTGATGCTAGTTAATCCAGAGGTAGAAAACTTTTTGGCGTCTGAAGGAATAAAAAATGTGTTTAAGGAAACTGTAATATCAAACCCAAGTAACTTATGAGTTTTAGCGGTATTAGCCCATCCACTTCCCATTCCAAAATTCACGCTAGTAACTAGCGGGTTTAAATATTCTTTAAATAACAAGGATTGATCTTCTTGTGATGCAAGAAGTAAATACTCAAGGTTTTCAAAATTTTGAGAAAAAGACGTGACACTAAAATTTAAACAGATAAATAAAAAAATTTTATTTTTCACGACTAATTAGACTCAAATAATTCTAGAGGGATATTAGGAAATAATTTCCTAGCATTTTTATAATACAGCTTTTTCAAAATTGAATCAGGTAAATTTAATCCATACATTTTCCAGTGAGCATGTCTTTTCCTGTAGTAATCAAAATATTCATCACTTGTTTCTAAGATTCTAAAATAAACATCGAACTCACTTTTTTTGTAAGTGTCTTTTCCAAATAAAACCCTGTCTTGATGTTCAACAAAAAACTTTCTTGCTCTGATAGGCTGCCTACCTAGTTCAGCAATTACTGCTCCAATTTCTGTATAGACATTAGGGAGATCATCAAGCTGAGCACTCATTTTATCTAAATCATTTCCATACCAACCAAGATGCGCATTAATAAAAGTTGTTTTAGGGTTCTTTTTAAACATATTATACTGCTCTTGCATAACCTCATCAAATGAAGGGTATTCATCTGAATTTCTAAAACTTTGAGGTTTTTGCCTTGCATGTAGCCACCTTTCGTTATACTTGTCTATGGGATCGAAAAATGGAGAAGGCTCTCCACTATGTATGAGAACAGGGATATTTAATTCTCCACAAATTTCCCATATTGGATTAAGCCTTTTATCGTCAACTTTTACTCTTTCTCCACTATTGTCTCTTAAATTTAAACCAAGGTTTTTATACACCTTTAATCCAATAACTCCTTGCTTAACAGCGTCTTTGATTATTTCAACATTATTGGTGCCAAAATCCGGATCATCTATTTTATTAAAATCAATATTCACAAAAACACCAAATCTATTTGAAACGCCTTGTTTTTTGATGTTTTCAAGAGATTTAGTCAACGAAACATCCATAAGGCTTTGATTTCCTGCAAATGTAGCAAATCCAGAGCCGCTTAAATTAATCATATAGCCCATGTTAAGGCTATCCATTTCAGCTATTAGATTGGTAAAATCCATTCCGGGCATTTTCCACTGATGACTATGCACATCTACAAAAGGAAATTTTGCACTTTTTCTTGGATTTTCCTCTACAACTAGTGATGATTTTGGACTATATTCTTCAATGTCCATAAGGTTATTTTTCTTTTGAATTACACCAATTGAAAAATAAATAATAGCAGATACCAAAAAGATATAAACTAATAGTTTTAAAAAGTTTTTGAAAGTTATCCAATTAATCATTTGCTGCTAATTAAATGGAATTACAACTTCTGTTAAATCCCATCTTAGCCTAAGACCTGTTGATGTCGCCCCCCCTGGTGGTGAAGGTATAAAGTCAATAGTGAATTGCTCGACAGATTCATCTAACTGTTGTGGAGTAATCGTAAAACTCATTAAATCTTTAGCACTATCAGGTTCTGTAATTGCGAAAAAAGAATCAGCTTCAGAATTAACAAACACTTCCCATTTTTCTTCTCCAGGTACGGTATATAATCTATATTTCCCAGACATTAATGTCATTCCACTAATGGTAATATTTGAGTTAATTGAAAAATTAGTTGCAGCATTAGCTCCTGTTCTCCAATATTCTCCGAACGGTACTAGAGCACCATCAGATTTGTTGCCAAAAATTAGCCTTCCTTTTTTAAAAGGCCTGCTATACTCAACCTCAAAGGTTAATTGATTGTTCTCAAAAGTAACTTTTTCAAGAGGACTAACTGGATTCATTATTAAATAGCCAATGTAAAACACGATTGCAAGTAAAATCAGCCCAATAAACTTTAAAATTTTTTTCATAGTTTTTTTTTCAAATTTAGTTAAAATTGTTCATAATTTCTTCAATAGACTTTTTTATAATTGAACTCATAATTACATACCCTTTTTCGTTGGGATGCAGCCCGTCATAGGTAAGCAAACCTAAATCTTCTTTCATTTTACTGTAATAATCAAGATATATAAAGTTGTTTTTCTTTGAAGAATTAATCAGTTTTTGATTTAATTCAATAACTTTCTGATTTGCGTTTTTAATTTTTTCATTCCAAATAATTTCTGTTACAGGCAATACAGAGCATATGACAACCTTGATTTTGTTTTTTTGAGCAAGTAACCCCATTTTAATGATGTTTTTTGAAATATCATCCATAGAAATATAGCCAGAATTTTGGGCTATATCATTAATACCTGCCAAAATATAAACGGCCTTAGGGCTTTGTTTAATTACATCTTCTTGGAACCTAGACAACATTTCAACCGAAGTTTGACCACTAATACCTTTATTAACAAGAAATGAATTTTCTTTAAAAAATAAAGGGCTGTATGTCTGCCAGTGTTCTGTGATAGAGTTACCCATAAGAACAATTTTTGTAGGATTCGATTTTTCGGAATTACATTGAGAATTACATACTGCATATATCAAAAACAAGCACAAAAACATATAATAATTTGATTTTGTTATTTTACTATTTTTGCTAGTTTTTAAGTCTTTTTTGACCATTTTTGGTTATTTTTTGCTATTTATTGCCAAATAATAGCTATTTTTTGTTAAAAAGCTTTGTAACATATTTTCCAAAAACATCAAATTCTAAGTTCACTAATGTCCCAACTGAAAAGCTGTTAAAATTAGTATTTTCAAAAGTATATGGGATTATTGCAACACTAAATTCTGATTTCTTAGAGTTAACTACTGTTAGGCTCACACCGTTTATAGTAATAGACCCTTTTTCAATAGTAATATTATTATTTTTATCGTCATATTTAAATGTAAATGTCCAGCTCCCATTTTCATTACCAACATATGTACAGATTGCGGTTTGATCAACATGGCCTTGCACAAAATGCCCGTCTAATCTGTCGCCTACCTTTAAGCACCTTTCTAAGTTTACCTTATCTCCTAACTGAAGTTTTCCTAGATTGGTTTTGTCCAAGGTTTCCTTGATGGCAGTTACAGTATAAGACCCTTCTTCAGTACTTACAACCGTCAAACACACTCCATTGTGTGAAACACTTTGGTCTATTCTTAATTCATTAGACAAACTACTAGAAATAGAAAAATTAATATTTGATCTATCGTAATTTATAGCTTTTATAACTCCAACACTCTCAATTATTCCAGTAAACATTATTATGTAGGTTTTAATTGATTAAATTTACTGAATATTATTAAACGATATATTAGAATTTTGATGGAAAATAATAAAAAGCTAAAAGTTGGGATTTCTATAGGAGACATGAATGGTATAGGCCCTGAGGTTATTTTAAAAACTTTCAATGATAAAAGAATTTTTGAATTCTGTATACCAATCGTTTATTGCTCGTCAAAGAACCTAAGGTTTTTTATGTCTCATTTTGGTTTTGATATTAAAATCAATATTATTAATTCTCCAGAAAAGGCGTCATTAGATTGCCTAAATATAATTGAGCCTTGGAATTATTTGCAAGAAATTAATTTTGGAAAATGTGATTTAAAAGTTGGAGAATTAGCAGTAAGGTCCTTAAAATCTGCTGCTGCTGATATAAAAACAAGTAAACTAAATGTTTTGGTCACTGCTCCAATTAATAAAGAAGCTATACAATCTGAATCGTTTACTTATAAGGGACATACTGATTATTTAGATAGTGTTTTTGAAGGAAACAGTCTAATGTTTATGATCACAAATAATTTAAAAATTGGACTTCTTACTGAACATGTTCCACTAAGCTCTGTCAAAGACTTAATTGACCAAGATTTGATTATAAGAAAAATCCAAGGCATTTACAAATCACTTATTATAGACTTTAGTATATCTAAACCTAAAATAGCGGTATTGGGAATTAACCCCCATTCTGGAGATAATGGTGTAATAGGAAATGAAGATGATACTATTTTAAAACCTGCTTTAGATTTAGCAAAGCAATCTGGAAAATTAATTTATGGCCCATATGCTGCTGATAGTTTTTTTGGCTCTGATAATTATAAAAATTTTGATGCAGTCATCGCAGCTTATCATGATCAAGGTTTAATCCCCTTTAAAACTTTATCATTTGGAGCTGGTGTAAACTATACATCAGGGCTTGACATAGTTAGAACATCACCAGATCACGGCACTGCTTTTGAAATTGCAGGCAAAGGAATTGCAGATCAAACATCATTTAAAAAAGCGTTGTTTTCAGCAATTGAAATTTTTAAAACAAGAGATCAAGAAAACGAACTGTCTAATAATGCCTTAAAAGTTTTTAGATTACCAAAAAAGAAAAAGAACAGCAAGTTTAAGTCATAAAAAGAATTTTTATATATTTGCACCCTCGAAATAAATTGTAATGAAGCCTAATAAAGATTTCGATATTGAATTTGTTGGATTAAAGTTAGGACTTCATGATTTCGAGTATACTATTGATAATACGTTCTTTCAAGAAATTGATTTTATTGACTTTAACAATATTAACGTGTTAGTTAAAGTTAAACTTGTCAAGAAAACTACTTTATTAGAATTCAATTTTGAATCTAAAGGCTCTGTTGAAGTTAATTGTGATATTTCTAATGAAATATTTGAGCAAGAGATTAATAATAGCTTTGATTTAGTTGTAAAGTTTGGACAAGAGTTTAATAATGATAATGAAGAAATATTAATTTTACCTCATAGCGAGCATAAAATTAATATTGAGCAATTCATTTACGAACTTATAGCTCTTTCAATTCCTCAAAAAAGGATTCATCCAGGAGTTATTGACGGGACTTTAAAATCAGATGTTTTAGACAAGTTAAATGAACTTAGTCCGAAAGAAAATGTTTCAGTAAACAAAGGAGAAATTGACCCTCGTTGGGAAAAATTAAAAAAAATAGTAACAGATAAATAAATAAATTATGGCTCATCCTAAAAGAAAAATCTCAAAAACAAGAAGAGATAAGAGAAGAACCCATTACAAAGCTTCAGAAGCTCAAATCGCAACTTGTCCAACAACTGGTGAGCCGCATTTATACCACAGAGCTCATTGGTTTGAAGACAAACTATATTACAGAGGAAATGTATTAATTGACAACTCTGCTGTAGAAGAAGCTTAGTAATTATTATTCTACAAAAAGAGCGCTCTTAACTACGAGCGCTCTTTTTTTGTTTTAACAAATAATAATTTTATCAATTTTGCTGCTTTTTTGTTCATTTTTCCACTTTTTTTTCCTTTTTTACTCGTTTTTTGCCCGTTTTTGCTAATTTTTGCTCTTTTTTGCTTGTTTTTATAGTTTTTTTATACACATTTGTCATAGATTTTTTTTTATGAATAGTTTAAACGCTACTATTACCGCTGTTGGAGGATATGTTCCGGAATATGTTCTTACAAATAAAATTTTAGAATCAATGGTTGAAACTAACGATGAATGGATAGTTTCGCGAACTGGAATTAAAGAGAGAAGAATATTAAAAGGAAATGAATTAGGTTCATCATTTTTGGCAATAAACGCAGCAAAGGATCTACTAGCAAAAAAGAATATTGACCCAACAACTATCGATCTAGTTATTGTCGCCACAGCAACGCCAGACATGCAAGCTGCATCTACAGCTTCATACACAGCAACACAAATTGGAGCAATAAATGCCTTTTCATTTGATATGGACGCCGCTTGTTCTAGTTTTCTTTTTGGAATGTCAGTGGCTGCAAGATATATTGAGTCTGGTGCTTACAAAAAAGTACTACTTATTGGAGCTGACAAAAATTCGTCTATGATTGATTACACAGACAGAGCAACGTGTATAATTTTTGGAGATGGAGCAGGAGCTGTACTTTTTGAGCCAAATAATGAGGGCTTAGGAATGCAAGATGAAATACTTAAAACTGATGGTAAAGGAAGAGACTTTCTTAAAGTAAAATCTGGAGGCTCATTCCTGCCCACAGACAATGAGGCTATAAAAAATGGAGATCAGTTTATAAGGCAAGACGGTAAAACAGTTTTCAAAAATGCTGTTTTTAATATGGCTGATGTTTCTGCCAAAATTTTAAAAAGAAATAATCTTAAAAAAGAAGACATTCAATGGCTAGCGGCTCACCAAGCGAATCAACGTATTATAGACGCTACAGCAAATAGACTAGATCTTTCAAAAAACCAAGTGATGGTAAACATTGAGAAGTATGGGAACACTACATCAGCAACTATTCCTTTACTTCTTTATGATTACGAATCTAAATTAAAAAAAGGTGACAAAATCGTTTTTGCTGCCTTTGGCGGTGGATTCTCTTGGGGATCAATTTATTTTAAATGGAGTTATAACAATAATTAACTAAATAATATATTTATGGACATTAAAGACATTCAAAATTTAATAAAATTCGTTGCTAAGTCAGGGGCAAATGAAGTAAAACTAGAAATGGAAGATGTTAAAATCACCATTAAGACTGGTAAAGGACAAAAACAAACAATAGTTCAGGCCCTACCAGTTCAACAACAGCCAATAGCACAAAGCCCGGCAATTGAAATCCCTCAACCAGCAAGTACAAAAGAGGAAACTCCAAAAGTAGTGGAAGAAAGCTCAAAATATATTACTATTAAATCTCCAATTATAGGAACTTTTTACAGAAAACCATCGCCTGATAAATCAAACTTTGTTGAGGTTGGTTCGTCAATAGCAGATGGTGATGTTTTATGTGTAATTGAGGCTATGAAGCTTTTTAACGAAATAGAATCTGAAGTAACAGGGAAAATTATTAAAATTTTAATTGACGATGCTTCTCCTGTAGAGTTTGACCAACCATTATTTTTAGTCGACCCATCTTAGTCAGTTAATTTACATTAAAAAAACAGTTATGTTCAAAAAAATATTAATTGCGAACAGGGGCGAAATAGCTCTTAGAATAATTAGAACATGTAAGGAAATGGGAATTAAAACTGTGGCTGTTTATTCAGTAACAGATGCTGAAAGCATACATGTTAAATTTGCAGATGAAGCAGTCTGTATAGGCCCAGCACCTAGTAGTGAGTCTTATTTAAAAATCTCAAATATAATCTCAGCGGCAGAGATTACTAATGCCGATGCAATTCACCCTGGATATGGGTTCTTGTCTGAAAACGCAAAGTTTTCGAAAATATGTGAAGAACATGATATTAAGTTCATTGGAGCTTCTTGTGATATGATTTCAAAAATGGGAGATAAAGCAACTGCAAAATTAACGATGAAGGCAGCTGGAGTACCATGCGTACCGGGGAGTGATGGGATTATTGAAAACTTTGCAGAATGTAAAAAAACTGCAAAAAAAACTGGATATCCAGTTATGTTAAAGGCAACAGCTGGAGGCGGAGGAAAAGGCATGAGGGCTGTTTGGAATGAGTCTGATTTAAAAGATGCTTGGGATTCTGCTAGACAGGAGTCAAAAGCTGCTTTTGGAAATGACGACATGTATATGGAAAAGCTTATCGAAGAGCCAAGACACATTGAAATTCAAATTGTTGGTGACTCAAAAGGGAAGGCTTGTCATTTGTCTGAAAGAGATTGCTCAATTCAAAGAAGACATCAAAAGTTAACCGAAGAAGTTCCTTCTCCTTTTATGACCGATAAGTTAAGACAAAGGATGGGTGAAGCTGCAGTAAAAGCATCTGAGTTTATTAAATACGAGGGTGCCGGAACGGTAGAGTTCTTAGTAGATAAAAACAGAAACTTCTATTTTATGGAAATGAATACTAGAATACAAGTAGAGCACCCCATTACTGAACAAGTTATAAATTTTGATTTAATTAGAGAGCAAATATTAGTTGCAGCAGGCGTTCCAATTAGTGGTAAGAATTATTTTCCTCAAATGCACTCAATTGAATGTAGAATTAATGCAGAAGACCCATTTAACAATTTCAGACCATCTCCTGGAAAAATTACAAACTTACACCTGCCAGGAGGTCACGGAGTAAGGCTTGATACTCATGTTTATTCAGGGTATTCAATCCCTCCAAATTATGATTCAATGATCGCAAAACTTATTACTACTGCTCAAACAAGAGAAGAGGCAATAAACAAAATGAAAAGAGCTTTAGATGAGTTTATAATTGAAGGTATTAAAACAACCATTCCTTTTCACAGACAACTTATGAATAATCCGCAATATATTGAAGGAAAGTACACAACTAAATTCATGGAAGATTTTGAAATAGAATCTAATTAATAACATAAGGGTTATATGAAATTCTCTTACTGGGAAAACAAAACTTGGCTTTCTAACATTGACTTTGTCGTTGTCGGTAGCGGAATTGTTGGGTTAAACTGCGCCTTAGAACTTAGAGTTAAATATCCAAAATCAAAAATTGTTATTTTAGAAAAAGGGCTAATTCCTCATGGAGCCAGTTCTAGAAATGCTGGCTTTGCTTGTTTTGGAAGTCTAACAGAAATTATAAGTGACTTAGACTCACACAGTCCTTTGGAGGTTTATGAATTAATACAAAAAAGAGTTTCCGGATTAAGCAGGTTGAGAAATCTTTTGGGAGACAAACAGATTAAATATAAAGAGTTAGGCGGAAATGAAATATTTTTACACGACGACAGAGAAAAGCTACATAATTCTTTGTCTAAAATTGATGATATCAATAAACTCATCGAGCCAATATTCAATGGGAAAGTATTTGAGTTAAACAAAAACAAGTTCAATTTTCAGAACACTTTAAAAGATATAATTCACAACAAATTTGAAGGGCAGATAGATACTGGAAAAATGATGGACGCGCTCTTAAGTAAAGCTTATAAATCTAACATTAGAGTTATAAATAATGTGTTTGTGGAGAACTTTGAAGATCTTGGCCCATCAGTTAAAGTTTGTACAAATCAATTTACCATAAGTTGTAATAAATTATTTATTGCAACAAATGGATTTTCAGAGTCAATAATTCAAGAAAAAGTTGTTCCAGCTAGAGCTCAAGTTCTCATTACTAAACCTATTAAAAATTTAAAGGTAATTGGAACATTTCACTTTCAACAAGGTTACTATTATTTCAGGAATATTGATGATAGAATTTTATTGGGTGGAGGTCGGAATTTAGATTTTCAAGCAGAAAATACAAACGAGTTTGGAGTTACAGATACTGTACAATCTAAATTAGAGCAATTACTAAGAGAAGTTATTTTACCTCAGACCGATTTTGAAATTGACCAAAGGTGGAGTGGCATTATGGGTATTGGAAATAAAAAAACTACAATAACAAAACAACTTTCTAACAATGTTTACTGCGGGGTTAGACTAGGAGGAATGGGAGTTGCAATAGGTACTAATGTTGGGTCTGAATTAGCAAACTTAATTTAATGACTTTATAACTTTATAAATCGTTTGGTAGTTGTAGAGCTTTCATTACTTATTTTTATTAAGTAAACTCCTTTAGCGAACGAGCTGACATCAACTTCATCCACATTTGAAGCAGCCATTACGAGCTGACCCAGAAGAGAATAAATTTTAATGTTATAGCTACTTGTATCCCCTGAGATGTAGAGTGAGTTTTTTACAGGGTTTGGAAATATTTTTAATAAGCTATAAGTCACATTCTCAATGTATAAACCACTACTATTGACCGCATTTGGACTGCCATTTTCATTAATGCAATTCCAACTCTCTGGTAAAGAATTATCTAATTCTGGAGTAATTAATTCTAGTGTATTTCCAGTTTCATATGCACAAGTAGGCCAAGGAGACTCAGACTCATACTTTACCTCGTCAACTAGTTTGTCGTCAGAGGTATATAATCTAACTTCGTCAGATCCTCCAAACCCAAACCCAAGCTCCCCAATATAAGGTATACCAGGGAATGCAGTTGTAAAATCAGCCTCATCTTTAACGATAATTAAATATCCGTTTGCTTCAACTTGAGTCCCTTCAGGAATTACAAAAACATGTGAATCGTTATCATCTTTAATTTTCCAATTTGAAATATCCTTTACAGTCGATTCTGGATTATATAATTCTATCCAGTCATCAGGATTAAAAGAATCAATTGATCGATAATTAATTTCATTAATAACCATTGTTTCAATTCTAAGTGGGACACTCTCTTCATAAAAGCATATTTGTGCCGAGTCTTGAACAACTATATTATATGTGCCAATAGGAAGCCCAGAGAAGACATTGTTTGTGTCAAAGCTTTGCCCACCATCAATACTATACAAATATGGACCTTCACCAGATGTTGGAGTGATGACAATTGATCCGTCTGTTGAAACTACCGAAGAAGCTGTAGTAGCCACTATATTAACTGAAGTAAAGTCACAAGCCCCAACAGAAACGGTTTCTTCAAACGTACAAATCCCTGTAGCTCCCATAACAAACACATCATAATCTCCAGGAGTTAAATCGCTGAAAGTATTAGAATCAAAAAATGTTTGGCCATTATCTATACTATATTGAAATGGACTCAAGCCAGAATTTGTGTTAATCGTTATCGCACCATCATTGGCAAATGTAGAGTTTGCTGGAGATATATTAATGTCGGCTGTAATCTCACAACCCGACTCATCAAGACAAAAGACTTCTTGAACGAAGTTGTTAAACTCACCATTATTGGAAAGAACAATATTATCAGATGAATCCATTATTAGAAAATCTCCAAATCCATAACCACAGCAAATTCCATCTCCATAAGAGTCATAAACATAAAGAGAGAAACAAGAGCTATAGTCAACACATATATCTTCAGTAAACACCTCCGTGTCATTATCCAACGCACCAGCAGCAATGATTTGATTACTTTCATCTAAAAGCTTCCATGATGTTTCTTGAGGGTAGTCGTCTGCATTAATCAGTAGAGTAATAATATCATAATTTGAATCTAGACTTGCGCTAGTAGTAGCTGAATTATTGCTTAAATCTTCATCTTGTTGGCCATTAATATCTAATAAGTTAAGAGTAATGTTATTGTTTTGCTGAAGGTTGTCATCAATAGCTATTGTTACTATTCCTTCTTGTTCGAATGGGATATTTACTTCTGCATCGATAATGTTCACGCTTAAATCATTAACAATCACTTCAATTTCAAGCTCAGTTATAGTTTCTTCTCCATGGTTATAAACTATAGCCTCTGCTTCAACGATATCGTCACATACAACTTCTAATTCACCAAGAGAAATTTCTCCATTTAACAGGTGAACCTTTCTTAAAACAACACTAAGAGTGTCATTATTTTCGTATTCATCATTAATATGATTAACAATTGAAGTAACTGTATAGTCTCCAATATTTGAAAAGTCTTGAGGTACTGAAAATTGATAATCAGCTTCGCTAAATGGTTCTATAGTTTGATCTATAATAATAGTTTCCATTAACTGACCATCTACCAATAATTCAATGTTAAAGTCAGTCATATCGTTTAAGCCATTGTTTGAAATTGTTGTTGTTACTAATTCTTCACTTCCAAGACTTGAAGAAGATTGTGGGCTAGCAATTGCGGAAACACCTAAATCATAATCAGATGTAATATCTGCCCAAAACGAAACCCATGGTCTAGCTTGTTTTATGATTAATTGGCCTTCTTCAGTAACTTTATATTCAATATCCATTGCAAAACCCTCTGCTCCAACAACATCATAAAGAATTGCAAATTCATCATGAATTATAGAAAGATACTCTCTCATTTGATCTAGATAAACTTGATCCATTACCAGTTCTCCAGGATTAACTAAGTTGGAAAGCCTTAAAACTAGGTAACCTCCCCCTTGATTAGGGTCTTCATAAAGTAAAATCTCTTCTGGGACTGAGTTTGCTTCTGGATTTGTAATCAACGATTCACCAACTTGAGTATTTAAATAAAAAGTATCTTCTGTATCATAAATTGGATCAATGCTAATTCCCACTCCATTTGATTGCTCATTTTGAAAGCTTAGATGGCATAAAACACCCATTGCTGCCATAAAATGATCAACACGATAAAAATCCCTTTCCTCATAGGCTCTAAAATTCCACATACTAGCATAAACCTGTTTGATAGATTTAGATATATGACCTTCATCTGGATATTGAGTTTTAGAGGTATATAGTCCCGCACCACTAAACCCAGGCAAATCTTCATTATTAGTACTTGATCTAACCCTAACCGCAGTTCCCTCAGGAAAACCATCATGCATGGCTTGTAAATCATCAAGCATCCATTGCGGCATAGGTGCCGCTTTAATATCTTCTCTAAAGAGTTTTAAACGTTCAACTCTAAAGTTGATATCATTATGAAAAACAGGGTTTTCTAAAATTACTTGTGCCTCTTGATAAAAATTGTTGAATTGCATAAATTCATCGTAGTAGTAAAAAGGAATGCCAAAACCATCAGGTATTGTTCCCTCTGGGAATCCAAAATCTCTCATGGTTGCAACGTTAGAGCACTTTGCACCAAATGCAGTAGACATCTCAAATTCAATATCGTCTAATGGAACTATATCTGTAATACTTAAATCACGAATTGGAATCTGAGGCTCTGTGGGCCTAAGATCTTCATACCATTCATTAACTTCAGCTAAAGTAGCCTCTCTTATTTCAAACTGTTCACTTTCAACTTTATAATAAATGTAGTTTCCCAAAAGACTTGATATTGCATTATTTGATAATGGGTCGGCTATATATGCATTTGGAACATTATCTTGAATAGCCCTTAAGTTAACATGTGATAGTGGAGTTTGCATCACTGAGGTAATTATTCCTCCGACTCTAGGCAAAGAATTAGGCAATGCATCGTAAAGAACAATATCTCTACTGCCTGGGGTTTCATTAAGATCTTGCATATGTCTAAAGAATCCATACCCTTCTGCTTCGTGAAAAGGAACATAATTAACTTCAGCAAAAACATCAGTTTCTAAAACTACATCTATTCTAGAATCTATAAAATCTTCTGCGTAATTGCTGATGTGATTGTTTTCAGAAGATTGTCCTATAAAATGATTCATGTTATTTTGTAGAAAAGGCATGCTAGCTGCTAATAATTCATAGGTTCTTTGAGTGTCTTCAAAATTATAAGCATCTCCAAAAGAAAAATTGAATGAGTAGGTCCCAATAATTCCACTCGGAAGGATGTCGTTAGGATTAAAAACTATTTCTCCAGAGCTGTCATCTCCATTAACAGTAGCGTCTATTCCATTCCAAAAGCTTGCATGTATCGTGTATGTGTTGCTATTAATAAAGTATACCTTTGGTTCAGAAGTGTCTCTATCCAGTATTCCGAACTTAACATACAACTGATCATCGAGAAAAGGAGCCCAGCCAACATTATTGACTGTGGCTAAACTCATAAATGTTTCAGCATCTGGTATTGAAGTAGCTCCATCAATAAAATCAATCGCTTCTGCGAAATTAAGAGGCCCATCAGTAGGCATGTTATTAAACTCAGTAATATCATCTATTCCATCCCCGTCATAGTCATCAGGATTTCCCATGTCATGTTCTGTAATTGTGTAGTTTTCTAATGGGTATGCTGCGCCAGACTCTGAAATTATCATGGTACCATTGACACCTATTGTGATTGACACTGCCCAGTTAAATGTTGGACTGTGTTGGGCATGAAGCACATAATATTTACCAGCTTCAGCTTGTATTGACAGTTGTACTTGACCTAAGTTGTTTACAGAGTAATTATCAATTTCTACGTTTTGGGCAGAAGAATAAATATGGAAAGAGATTAAACAAAGAATTGATAAAAAAAACTTTTTATTCATTATTGAAAACTTTGTATATTTTTAAGATGATGCACTAAGATACAAATGTTTTGCTCTCCATTACAATAAACGGAAAGATTCATGTAAAAATGTTAAATTAGTTTATTAGCTTTTATGGTTAATCAACACAATTAAAAACTGTATTTAACAAATGAAGACGACCTTGGTTATTGTAAATTACTACTTGATAAATTCGATTATAAATATTTAAATCAAAAGCTCCAATTTCTTGACCCACTAAAAGCCCAGCTAAAACTCCTGTAGTATTGCTATGCCCAACTACTAAAGCATTTTGTTTCTTATCTTTTAAGAATTTCGAAAACCCCTCTAAATCTTGAGCATCATATTCTTTAGTTACAATGTTTTTAGCAATTGACGTGGGCAATGCTGTGTTTTTAGTTCTATTATAATCAGTGCTGTATATAACATCAAGATTTACATCTTTTAAAAATGTACTTAGGTTTTCTGATCTCTGCTTGCCACACTTGGTTAAAGGTGGGTCTGTAGAATTACTAGAAAATAAATCTTTTTCTGAGTGTCTAACTAAATATATCGTAAACGTTTCATTATTTTCTTGTGAATGAATATTAGATTGAAACCCAAGAATTAATAAAATAATCATGAAAAATTTCCTCATACCGTAGAATTAAATCATTAAGAGTTGATTTTCAATTAAGATTGATTAAAAAATAATATAGTTAATATACAAAATCCTTTTCTAGCTAAATTTTAATAAGAGTGTTTTAATAACTACAAGAGTTTTTTGGCAATTATATGTTCTGCAATCTGTACGGCGTTAAGGGCGGCTCCTTTTCTAAGATTATCACTTACAATCCATAAATTTAATGCATTCTTTTTTGAATAATCCCTTCTTATTCTACCAACAAAAACATCATCTTTCCCTTCTGAAGTTAAAGGCATTGGATATAAATTTTGATTAATATCATCTTGAACAGTTACTCCATTTGTGTTTTTTAATGTTTTTAATACATCATTAATTTCAAAGGGATTACTAAACTCTACATTAACAGCCTCGCTATGGCCTCCCATAACAGGTATTCTGACAGCGGTTGCTGTAATTAAAATTGAATCATCAGAAAGAATTTTTTTGGTTTCATTTACTAATTTCATCTCTTCTTTTGTGTATCCATTTTTTTCAAAAAAGTCACAATGAGGAATTGCATTTTTATAAATTTTGTACGGATAAGTTTTTTCTGGTTCTTCTCCCAGTATTTCCCCTTCAAGCTGATTTATCGCATTAACTCCAGTTCCTGTGACTGATTGATAAGTAGAAATAACTAATCGTTTAATATTAAATTTATTATGTAATTCAGAAAGAGCAATCACCAATTGAATGGTTGAACAATTAGGATTTGCTATAATTTTATCCTTCTTTGACAGTAAACTAGCATTAATTTCCGGAACAATTAATTTTTTTGATGAATCCATTCTCCATGCCGATGAATTATCAATTACTGTAGATCCAACTAAACTAAACTTAGGTGCCCATTCAATTGACAAATCGCTTCCAGCAGAAAAAAGAACAATATTTGGTTTTAATTTAAGAGCTGCATCTAAACCAATAATTTCATAGCTTTCTCCACTGAAATTAATTTTTTTGCCAACATTTCTTTTAGATGCTACTAAAATTAATTCTGTAAAGGGAAACTTTCTTTCCTTTATTATTGATAATAATACTGACCCAACTAAACCAGTTGCACCTATGATCGCTACCTTCATTTAATTAATTTATAAATTTTCTTTCAATTCTATGTGATAGAGCAGTTAATAGTTCATAAGAAATAGTACCAACAGACTCAGCTAATTCTTCAGCACTGTATTTTTCATTAAAAATAATAACTTCATCTCCCTCTTCGCAATTAATTTTAGAGATGTCTACCATTAACATATCCATACAGACATTTCCTATTATTGGCGCTTTTTTATTTTTTATGTAAACAAAACCTTTATTATTTCCATAAAGCCTAGAAATTCCATCTGCATGACCTAAAGGTATTGTGCCGATTTTTTTAGTTGTTTCAGCAATATACGACCTGTTATATCCGACACTTTCCCCTTTGTCTATCAAATGAATTTGGGAAATTGAAGACTTTAAACTAACTACAGGGATTAGACTTTTAATTTTGGTTAATTTATTTGAAAACCCATAAATTCCTATACCACATCTGACCATATCAAAATGAGCATCAGGGAAATTAATAACACCAGATGTGTTACAAATATGTGCTAAAGGCTTATCACTAATATTTTTTATTATTTTTTTAAATGTCTTTGTAAATAGAGAAATTTGCTTTTGAGTAAAATCAAATTCTAGCTTGTCTTCACTTGATGATAAATGTGAATATATTCCATCTACTTTAATGAAATTATCATTGTTAATTGAGTTTATTAATCGATTTACGTCTTGTGTACTAAAGCCTATTCTATTTAACCCAGTGTTTATTTTTAAATGAACGGGGTAGTTTTTAACTTTTTTCCTGCTAACAATATCCTTAAAGAATTCTAGCATTTTAAAGGAATACAAAGTTGGTATTAAATTGTGCTTTATTATAGTACTTAAATTTTCTGCTTGAGGATGAAAAACCAGGATAGGTTTTTTTATCCCAAACTCTCTTAGTTTTACGGCCTCAGAAGTATAAGCAACAGCAAAATAGTCTACTTTTAATTTTTCAAGGAAAGCTGCTATTTTAACAGGGTTACTTCCGTAAGCATACGCCTTTACAACTGCAAGGACTTTTGTTTTTTTAGAAATTAGTGATTTAATATAATCGAAATTGTGCTTTAGTGAACTTAAATTTACTTCTATAAAGGTTCCTTGACTTTTAGACATCTTTAGTTGTTATAATTTGTTCAGCATCTGTTACTTTTATGTCATTTATTTTTGATTGATGCTTTTTAAAATACGCCTCTCTACTTAATGGTTCGTATTCATTTGTTTCGCCAAGTAAAACTAAGTTATCATTTTCAGCTTTTCTGTAGCTGTAATGGGCTAACCCACCGGTTCTTGTGCAAATTGCGTGAACCTTTGTTACAAACTCTGCAGTGGCCATTAGATTTGGCATTGGTCCGAATGGATTACCTTTAAAATCCATGTCTAAACCTGCTACAATAACCCTAACCCCTTTGTTAGCTAAAAAATTACATACATTTACAATTTCATCATCAAAAAATTGAGCTTCATCAATACCTATTACATCACAACCGTCAGCTAATATTGGAATATTTGCAGCTGCAGGAACCGGGGTACACATTATCTCATTTTCGTCATGAGAAACAACCATATCATCTTCATATCTTATGTCTACATTGGGTTTGAAAATCTCAACCTTAAGGTTTGCATATTTTGCTCTTTTTAATCGCCTAATTAGTTCTTCTGTCTTTCCAGAAAACATTGAACCACAGATCACTTCAATCCATCCAAATTGTTTATCATATTTCAAAGTATTTTCAAGAAACATTTTGTAATTTTATTATTAGTTAAGTTTTCTTTTCAAAAAAGATTGAGAAAGTAAATTTATCAAAAATCAATCATCAATTTAATAATATCTTAAAAAGTTTTTAATAAATATAAAGCATGAGTAAATTATATATTGTGCCAACTCCTATAGGAAACTTAAAAGATATTACTTTTAGGGCTATTGAAACACTTAAGGAAGTAGATTTAATTTTGGCTGAAGACACAAGGACCTCTGGTAAACTATTAAATCATTATGAAATTAAAACTCCAATGACTTCATATCACATGCATAATGAACATAGGGTGTTAGAAAGTGTAATAAAAAAACTTCAGTCTGGTATTAACATTGCCATGATCAGTGATGCAGGAACTCCAGCAATCTCAGATCCAGGGTTCCTATTAGTAAGGGAATGTGTTGACAATCAAATTGAAGTTGATTGCTTGCCAGGAGCTACTGCATTAATTCCTGCTTTAGTAAACTCAGGGTTTCCAAACGATAAATTTATATTTGAAGGGTTTCTTCCAGTAAAAAAAGGAAGACAAACTAGATTTAAAAAATTAGCAGACGAACAAAGAACAATTATTATCTATGAGTCTCCACATAAACTTCTAAAGACCTTAAAAGACATCTCATTATATATGGGCCCTAAAACTCACTTGTCTATCTCTCGAGAAATTTCAAAACTGTTTGAAGAAACGCTTAGAGGAACTTCAAAAGAACTAGAGGAGCACTTTATTAAAAACAAGCCAAAAGGTGAAATAGTAATAATAATACAAAGACAAAAATAAATTATGGATGATAAAATCACAACACAATGGAAGGGCGATTTAATATTTGAATCCTTAAATCCAAACGAATCTACTTTAACCCTTGGTTCTGGAGCAAATAAGGATGATAACATTTCAGGCCCAAAGGTTTTGATGCTTTCTTCGCTTGCTGGATGTTCAGGCTTAGATGTTATTTCAATTTTAGAAAAAATGAAAATTAAGCTTACTGATTTTAAAATGAATACATCTGCAGAATTAACAAATGAACATCCAAAGTATTATAAAAAAGTTAATTTGGAATACCATTTTTACGGCTCTAATTTAAACGAAGAAAAAATTAATAGAGCAGTAGAACTCTCAGTTACTAAATATTGTGGAGTTATGGAGATGTTCAGAAAATTTGCAGAGGTAAATACATCATCTCATTTTCATAATATTAAATAATGTACTGGGAAGTTAATAGCGCTGATTCAAAAAAAGAAATTAAAATCTTATCTAAGCAGTTAAATGTTTGTAACACAACAGCTTCTTTGCTTGTTTCTAGAGATATAAAATCATTTGAAGATGCTAAAACTTTTTTTAGACCATCTTTAGATCATCTTCATGATCCTTTTTTAATGAAGGATATGGATAAAGCCGTAAAGAGAATTTTAGAGGCTATATCAAATGATGAAAAGATATTAATTTATGGAGATTACGATGTTGATGGAACATCTTCTGTTGCTTTAGTATGTAAGTTTTTAAGAAATAACTCAACAAATCAAGTTAGCACATATATTCCAGACAGATATGATGAGGGCTATGGAATATCATATCAATCTATTGATTATGCTGCAGATAATGAATTTAGTTTAGTGATAGCTTTAGACTGTGGAATTAAGGCAGTAGATAAAATTTCTTATGCGAATAATAAAAATATAGATTATATAATTTGTGATCATCACAAACCAGAATCAGTTATTCCAGACGCAATTGCTGTGTTAAATCCTTTAAGGGGTGATTGCAGTTACCCATTTAAGTATCTATGTGGATGCGGTATTGGTTTTAAATTAATTCAGGCGTTAGATATTACTCAGGACGATTGGGAGTCAAATATTGAAAACTATTTAGATTTAGTAGCAGTGGCAATTGGCGCAGATCTTGTTCCTTTAATTGGAGAAAACAGAACACTTTGCTATTTTGGTTTAAAAGTCATAAACTTCTCTCCAACTATTGGCTTGAAAGCAATTATTAGAGGTATTAACAAGCCTGAAATAACTCTAAGTGAGGTTTCATTTTATATAGCGCCTAGAATTAATTCTGCGGGAAGAATTAAACACGGAAATAATGCTGTTGAACTACTTTTAGAAGAAAACTTTGATAATGCTATTTCTTTTTCTAAAGAAATTGACAATTTTAATTTAGAGAGAAGAGGTTTAGATCAACTTATAACTAGTCAAGCATTAAAACAAATAGAGAACAATCAAGAACAAAAAGATTTTACAACTGTGGTATTTAAAAAAGATTGGCATAAAGGCGTTATAGGTATTGTAGCCTCTAGATTGATTGAAAAATATTACAGGCCAACCTTAGTTTTTACAAAAAGTAATGATGTTTTAGCGGCTTCGGCTAGATCTGTAAAAGGTTATGACGTCTATAATGCAATTGAATCTTGTAAAGAGCACTTAATTCAATTTGGTGGTCACAAATATGCCGCTGGACTTACCTTGAAGCCAGAAAATTATTTAGCCTTTAAGACTAGTTTTGAAAAACATGTTAAAAAAACTATTAAAAAGGAAATGTTAATCCCAACAATTACTGTAGAAGAAAAAATTCAATTTTCAGAAATAACACCAAAGTTTTTTAGAATATTAAAACAATTTGCCCCTTTTGGGCCATCAAACAAACAGCCTGTTTTTTGGTCCGACAACTTAAATGATACAGGATATTGTAAGACAGTTGGTGAAGAGGGTAAACATTTAAAGTTGTGCTTAAGGCAAGATAATTCAGATAGTTTTAAAGCTATAGCGTTTGGATTAGGAGATAAGTTATCTTTAGTAAAAAATAAAGCTCAATTTAAAGCAGCATTTAATATTGATGAAAATAACTGGAATGGAGTAAAATCTGTTCAGTTAAAATTGTTAGATATAAAAAGTAATGATTAATAAAAATATTAAAGTAGACCCATATTCAGCTCTAAGATTTAGAGAATTTAACATCTTTTTAGTTGTTAGGTTTATATTAGTTTTTTCTTGGTCTATGCAGTTTATTATTGTTGAATGGCTCGTTTGGGAAATCACAAAAAACCCATTGTCCTTGGGTTTAATCGGCCTGATGGAGGTTGTTCCGGCAGTTTCAATGGCTCTTTTTGCTGGACATATTGTTGATCAAAAAGAAAAAAGAAATTTATTGATTTATTGTATCATAGCATTTCTTTTTGTCAGTTTAGGCTTTTATTTAGTAACAAGCTCTGATGCAAAAGAAATATTCTCAAGTCAAACGACTCTTTATTTAATTTATTTATTGGTTTTTATAGGTGGCTTTATAAGAGCTTTTTTTGGTCCTACTATTTTTTCATTAGTAGCTCTTATAGTACCTAAAAAGACTTATGCTAATGCAGCAACTTGGAGCAGTTCAATCTGGCAAATGGGTGTTGTTTTAGGCCCAGCATTTGCAGGATTTTCAATTCATTGGGTTGGAGTTAATACATCTATGGGAGTAGTCTTGGCAGGAGTCGTACTTTCTTTATTAATACTTTTATTTATCAAAAGAAAACCAATTTTAAATCCTAAGATTGGTGAAAATATTTTTACAAGTCTTAAAGAAGGTGTTGCTTTTGTGTATAACTCAAAGGCTATTTTAGGCGCAATTACTTTAGATATGGTCGCAGTATTATTTGGTGGTGCAATAGCGTTATTGCCTATTTACGCAACTGAAATAATTGAAATCCCAGCAGGCATGGAACCTTCTGAAGTGTTTGGAGTTTTACGAGCTACCCCAGCTGTTGGATCTTTAATTACAATGTTTATTGCAGCATATATTCCTATTACTAAAAATGCAGGAAGTAAATTATTAATTGCAATATTTGCATTTGGGATATCTATAATCACATTTGGACTTTCTTCCCTGTTTTGGATATCCGTCTTATCTCTATTTATTTACGGATTAACTGATGGAATTTCTATGGTAATAAGGCAAACTATTCTGCAGCTAAAAACTCCAGACCACTTAAGAGGAAGAGTAGCCTCTGTAAACTCTATTTTTGTTGGATCTTCAAATGAACTAGGGGCTTTTGAAAGTGGTTTAACAGCAAAATTAATGGGAACGGTTACCGCTGTAGTTTTTGGAGGGTCCATTACAGTATTAACTGCCGTAGCAACAGCTTTTGTATCTCCAAGCTTTAGAAAACTTGACCTTACTGAAGATGAAAAAAATACTTAGTATTTTAACAATTTCATATCCTTACCATCAAACGAGCAATAGGTAAAATGACTTATCCAGTCTCCTAAATTAAAATAAGTTGATGTTTTCGATAATTTGATATCTAACGGTAAGTGTCGGTGCCCAAAAACAAAATAATCGTAATGATTTTTTTCTAATTTGTGTTTACAATATTTGGTTAACCACTCTTCATCATTGCCTTTAAAAATTAAATCACTTTTGATTGATTTTTTTTTATTTTTTTGAGATAAATATTGGCCAAATGGAATTCCAATGTCTGGATGAATCCATCTAAACAAAAATTGATAAAAAGGATTAGTAAATATCTTTTTTAGTCGTTTAAAAGACTTGTCTTTAGGCCCAAGGCCATCTCCGTGACCTAAAAAAAACTTTTTGTCATTTAAAATAAATTCTTTTGGGTTAAAATGAACTTCAATGTTGAGTTCTTCTTTAAAATAATCTCTGACCCATAAGTCATGATTTCCAACAAAAAAATGAATTTGAATCCCCATATCTGAAAGCTCTGCTAGCTTTCCAAATGTCCTAGCAAACCCTTTAGGTATAACAGATTTATATTCAAACCAAAAGTCAAATAAATCTCCAAGTAAAAAAATAGCTTGTGCATCAGATTTTATTTCGTCAAGCCAAGAAACAAATTTCTTCTCTCTACTGATAGTCTCTTGAAAACTGGGATTTCCAAGATGGTTGTCAGAAGCAAAATATATTTTTTTATTTTTTTGTAAAATTATCAATTTTAAAGATTTTAATTATTGTCAGTTGAAACCCATTCAGCATAAGATGATTCAGTTTCTTGTAATTTTAATGAATGTAATCTTAAATTAATCGGCAGCCTTTTTGTGATTTTTCTTGCAAAATCAGTTACCATGCACTCGGTAGTTGGCTGATAGTCAACTAAAAGCACATTGTGACCTTCGCCTTTTAGAGTTTTAGCAAGTTTTACATGTGGAGTGTTTTTGTTAAAAATAGTCGCATGATCAAACTTATCTACAATCTCTTCGGTTACAATTCTTTTTAGATCTGTAAAGTCAATTACCATCCCAAATTTTGGATTTGTTTTATCCGTAATTGGAGTACCAATTACAGTAACAGATAATTTATAGCTGTGTCCATGAAGATTTTTACATTTTCCATCATAGCCATATAAAGCGTGGCCTGCTTCAAATGAAAATCGTTTGGTAATTCTTATTGTAGACATTTAATTAATTTTTATTCAAATTTACATTTTTTGAACAAGTGGAACACATGTTTTATAGAATTTAATGATTAATGGAACACCTCTAGCAATTATCCAGAGTGTAAATGCCAAAAAGATTCCTTCTAATTTGTAGCCATAACTATCTGTAATTAATAATGTTGGTATAAAAACAATAAAGGTAGAAAACAGTAGTACGTTTCTAAGTTTTTTCATCCATCCTAATCCTTTAAAGATTCCATCAAAAATAAATGCTACAGCACATAAAGGCTGCATTATTAAAACTATCCAGAAAACATTATAAAACTCGACTAAAACTATTTGTTCTTTAGTAAATATTATCCCTAAGTAGCCGTAAAAGATCATACCAATAGCAAATATCGATATCCCTAAAAATATTCCAATTAAGCTGAGTTTATATGAAAGCTCAATTAGTTTATTATATGATTTTTCACCAAAGAATTTTCCTGACAGAATTGTACCAGCGCTGGAGTATCCATCTATTATAAAAGCTCCGAGAAACCATAAATTAATAGCAATAGTATAGGCTGCAATAAATTCATCGCCATATTTTGCTGCAAATGAGCTGCCAAAATATAGAGCAATGTTTAGAGCTAATGTTCTGATGATTAAATCTAAGAACATTGACAAGAAATCTCTTATCTTTTTATTAAAGGGAAGACTAAATTGCAATGTAATCTTTGTTTTTTTATATAATAAAAAGACAGCTAACCCAGCCATTGTTACTTGAGCAATTACACTAGCGTAAGCCGCTCCATAAATATGCATAGGACTTAATATGCCTTCTATTCCATAAACTAATATTATATCTAATACTATATTTAATGAAGTTCCCACTAATGCAATTGCCATTGGAGTAATTGTGTTTTGAAGCCCTCTAAAAACACCAAAAACCCCTATTGTAATTAGGGTAAAAGGAATTCCAATAACCCTTATTTTATAATAATCTACACTGTAGTCTAAGATTAAGCCCGACGCATTATAAAAACTAAATAAATTTTCAGCAAACGGATAAGTTATACCAATAATTACCAGACTCATAAGTAAAATTATAAAAATAGCTTGTGAAGGCAGAGATTTAATTTCGTCAATCTTTCTAGCGCCGATTGCTTGGGCAACTATTGAAGCAATTACACTTCTTTTTTGTCCAAAAACCCAAACTAACATTGAAAGAAAAGTTCCTACAATTCCTACAGCGCCTAGCGCTTCCATTGCGTTGTAATTTACGTTTCCAACAATAGCTGTGTCGGTTATTGAAAGAATTGGTTCTGCGATTCCAGAAATCAAAGCTGGTATAGCAAGCTTATTTATTTCACTATATTTTAATAACTTCATAATATAAGCTCATAACAATAAAAAGGAGATTCACTTTGATTAGGAAAAAAAATATTTCCTAATTTTTTATAGCCTCTTTTTTGATAAAAATTTTGATTATTAACATTTTTGGAAAAAGTATCTAATCGAACTGAAAGATATTTATTTTCTCTGGCAAAATCTTCAGCAAAAGACATCATTTCTTGAGCATAGCCCATTCTTTGATGAGTTGGGGTCACAGCAAGCCTGTGAATATAGATATTATTATCATTTTTAGTGAGCCATTTAACAGACTCGTATTCTTTGTCCATAAAATCAGAAATACAAATACAGCCAATTATTTCTTTATCATTAATAATTACATACAGCCAATTATTAATAATATCATTTTCAAATGCAGACAAGCTTGGGTAACCATCATTCCATTGAAAGATGTTTTTTAATTCCATTGCCCTAGCACATGACCTTGTTATTTGTAAAAGTTTACTTAAGTCACTAGAATTTGCTTTTCGTATCATTTTTATATATTCTAATCTTATGTAGCAATTTCTCCTCGGTTTGGCTTAAGCTTGTCTCTAAAATTCTTCATACTGCTTTTAAGGACTGTGAAATACACTATGTGATGATGTTCAGTTATTTTTTCATCTTCAAAATCAAAATATACAGAATTATTTGTGTTCAAAAACTCAGATAAATGAATTTTGTAATGCTTAGCTATCTTTTTGCAGTCAGGGCCTCTAAAGTCCCAAATTAATCTAATTTTCTCTTCCAATTTTAAGGCTTAGGAATTTTAAACATGCTTTCTTTAGTAGCTCTAGTATACCAGTCCCCACCCATTCTCGCAACCAAATCTAACTTTTCGCTGAGAATATCTCCGTTTTTGTCTAAAAACTTTTTGTCAATGTGAATTTGAACAACTTTAGCTATTATCAATTGACCTGCTCCTCCAGATTCACCAAGGGAAACGATATCTTGAACCTTACATTCAAAAGAAATAGGAGACTCTAAAACTCGTGGGGGTTTAACTAACAACGATTCAACTTGAGTTAATCCAGTTTCAATAAATTCATTAACACCTTTTTCATATTCTATACTAGATTTTGACATCTGCTCGACAATTGGAAAGTTAACTACATTTATCACAACTTCCTTGGTCTCAATTGCATTTTCTAATGTATGTTTAGTGGTGTTGTCTCGGACTCTTCTGGAAGGTGAAAAAATTAATATAGGGGGATTTGAACTAAAAACATTAAAGTAGCTAAATGGACTTAAGTTTACATTACCATTACTGTCTACTGTGCTTGCAAATGCAATAGGTCTGGGTGCAATTGAGGATAAGAGTATTTTATGAAGTTCTTTTATTTCCAGATTAATAGGATCTATAGATTTTATATTTTTCATATCAGTAATTTAAAGAGATTTTAGCAATTTAGTTTTTACCTCACCAAAACCAACCCTCATCGGTCCTTTTTGGCAATACCCTCTCATTATAACCGTGTCATTATCATTAATAAACTTTCGAGAATCACCATTATTTAAACTCACTGGCTTTGACCCAGCCCATGATAATTCAAGCATGGAGCCATAAGAGTTAGCGTCTTTTCCACTTATAGTTCCAGAGGCCATCATATCGCCTACGTTTAAATTACAACCATTACTTGTGTGATGAGCTAATTGCTGACACATATTCCAGTACATGAATTTAAAGTTTGATTTACTCACTGTTTTTTCATTTTCTTTATCAGCTTGGATTAACACCTCTAGGTTTATATCATAATTTTTTGCTCCTTTTGTTTCTAAATGTGGTAGAACTTTTGGCTCCTGTTTTGGCCCAGTAGTTTTAAATGGCTCAAGAGCCTCTAATGTTACGACCCAGGGAGAAATAGATGAAGCAAAACTTTTAGCTAAAAAAGGCCCTAATGGAATATACTCCCATTTTTGAATATCTCTAGCTGACCAATCATTAAATAATACTTTTCCAAAAATAAAATCTTCAGCTTCATTAGTTGATACAGACTCTCCTAAATGAGTGCTCTTTCCAATAATAAACCCCATTTCCAACTCAAAATCTACTCTTACGGACTCTTGAAAAGATGGGGCTACGTTATCATTCAGCATTACTTGACCTTTTGGCCTATAGATGTCTTGTCCACTTAGAATAATTGAAGAAGATCTGCCATGATATCCAACAGGGAGGTGTCTCCAGTTGGGAAGTAGAGCATTTTTAGGATCTCTAAACATCGTGCCAATATTAGTTGCATGCTCAATACTCGAGTAAAAATCTGTATAATCACCAATTTTTACTGGCATGTGCATAGTTACATCTTTTTGTTTTATAAATAAAGAATTGTCTTTTCTTAAAACAGAGGACACGTTACAAAGTTCTTTTTGGATAATTTCCCTTACCTTGACGGTAGTTTTTTTACCTAAAGAAATAAAATCGTTGAGGTAGTTTGAGACAAATATATTTGAGTCAATATTCAATTCATTAAAAACTCCTAATTCATTGACAGCCCCTAAGTCTAAAATCAGATCTCCAATAGCTACTCCAATTTTTTTATTTTTATTTTCAATTGAGTAAACTCCAAAAGGCAAGTTGTATATACTAAAATCAGAGTTTTTATCAGTTTCAATCCAAGTTTGCATAAATCAATTTTTTTTAATTAAATCTAACCCATCACAAATTAATTGTTCAAGATCTTTGTTTTCTTTTAGTTTGGCAAGCTGCAGCTGAATTTCTGTAGCTAAATCAACTTTATTTATATAGGCTATTTCAAATAGTTCAAGTAAAATTAGCCATTCCTTAGGATAAGTTGTTTGTACTTCGTCAAATATTTGTGACATAAGTTCTTTATCTAATGATTTATTAGTTCTTAGAGCTCTTACTTTTTCGTAGAGAACATGTAAATATTGTTCAGATTTAGAATAAACTATCTTAGTAGTTTTTTTGTTAGAAATTGAGTAAACATCGTTAAAGGATTCTGGAGACGCTGGTCCAGCAAAAGCTGATTTTATGCTTTCGCCTACAGCCATATCATAAATGCCTGAGTGCGGCTTAAACAATACTTGATCTAAAAAAGTTACTGTACAATCTTCAAAAGAAATCAAAATTATTTTACCCTGTAAGTCTCTTTTACCCGTGATAATCCTTCCTTTTACTTTTACGCCACTTTCAAAGTTAAGCGTTGTTTCCTTTCCTTCAATTATTCCATATATCTCTAAATCTTTTGGAGACATATCCTCAATGGACATATTTATACCATCTAGTTTTCCGATTGGGCTACCAAAACCATTAGGGTGTGACTCTTTGCCATGACCAATTAGTTCTATTCCATTTATTGAAATAGCTGTTTCTCCCTTTGTCTTAAAATAAACAGGCTCATTGTTTTTTTGAATCATGCTGGAAAAATAACCAGAAATTTGAATCCCAGTACTTAACTCTATTGACCCCATTTTTTTGGAATCAATTAACTTTCTAACCCCTTTGACCCCTCCAGTTCTAATAGCCATTGTATTTGCAAACTCCTCTAAAACAAAACTGAGTTTTGAAAAGTCTGGAATTACAAATAGCTGAGGTTGAGCCTTTGTAATATCAAAATTTATATTTGCCGCATCAATTGAGTAGGGAATTTTTTTTACCCCTTTTTCAAGACAAGCTTGACTCTCTTCAATAGATGAAAGCAGTCCCGCCCCATATATTTTAGGATTATTTATATCACCTATTAATCCGTATTCAACTGTCCACCAGTGAAGATTTCTAATTTTTGCCATTTCTGAAAGCTCTGACATTTCATTTTGCAGTCGATTAACATTATTATTGGCACTATCAATGTCTTCTTTACTTGAGTTGGGGTTTTCTTTTAAAATAGATAAAAGCCTAACAGCCTCATACATTTCTTCATCTTTTGGAGAAGAAATTGCTTTGCTGCCAATTTCACCTAACCTTCTTAAATATTCAGAATATTCTTGATTAGCAATAATTGGAGCATGACCAGCTGCTTCATGAATTATATCTGGAGCTGGCGTGTACTTTATGTGATCTATTGTTCTTATTTCAGATGAAATAACTAAAACGTTATATGATTGAAACTCCATAAATGCGTTTGGAGGAATAAACCCGTCTACAGCAACAGCAGCCCATCCAATCTCTTTAAGAATTCTGTTCATTCCCTCCATCTCAGGTATTTGATCAGAATCAATACCTGTCTTTTTTAGGCCATCAATATAACAATCGTGAGCAATGTTTTTTAAGGAGTTAATGTTTAATCTCATAACATATCTCCAAACTGCTTGATTTTGTGCAGTGTATTCCTCATAAGGTTGTTTGACAATAAACTTATGTAAATACTTTGGGAGTTTTTCTGTTACGCTATTGAGTTCCAAATATATTTTGTTAAAAGTATGTTACAAGGTTCCTCTATTTTTTTGCTCTCTTTCAATTGCTGAAAAAAGCGCTTTAAAATTTCCTTTACCAAATGATTGAGCCCCTTTTCTTTGAATAATCTCGAAGAACATAGTCGGTCTGTCTAAAACTGGCTTTGTAAAAATTTGTAATAAATAGCCTTCTTCATCTCTGTCAATAAGAATACCATGTTCTTTTAAAGTATTTAAGTCTTCATCTATCTCTCCAACTCTTTCCAGCAAGTCATCATAATATGTTTCGGGCACATATAAAAATTCCACACCTCTTTCTTTCATTTCTTTGACAGTTTCAGCAATATTGTCAGTTGCTAACGCAAGGTGTTGTACACCAGGCCCATTATAAAAGTCAAGATACTCTTCAATTTGAGACTTTTTAATCCCATCTGCAGGTTCATTAATTGGAAATTTTATTCTTCCATTACCATTACTCATCACTTTACTCATAAGGGCAGTATATTCTGTAGAAATATCCTTATCGTCAAATGATATTATCTGAGCAAACCCCATTACCTCTTGATAAAACTTGCACCAAATATTCATTTCATCCCAATCAACATTACCAACTACATGATCAATGTATTTCAACCCTATTTCTTTTGGATTGTAATGCGAACTCCATTTTTTATACCCCGGTAAAAACACTCCGGAGTAATTTTTTCTTTCTATAAAAAGATGCACAGTTTCTCCGTATGTATAAATTCCTGATTTAATAATGATTCCGTTTTCATCCTTCTCCTTTGTTGGCTCTAAATAAGGTTTTGCGCCTCTTTTGACAGTTTCGTTAAAGGCTTTGGTGGCATCTTGAACGTGTAATGCTATAATTTTTACTGCATCTCCGTGATTGTCTACATGCTTACTAATATCACCTCCTTTAAGCATTGAGGTGGTTAAAACTAGTCTTATTTTACCCTGTTTAAGCACGTATGAAGCAATATCTTTTTTTCCTGTTTCAAGTCCTGCGTATGCCTCTGACTGAAAGCCAAAAGCTGTCTTGTAATAGTGCGCACTTTGTTTTGCGTTTCCGACATAAAGCTCTATATAATCTGTTCCAATAATAGGAAGAAAGTCCTGAGCATCATCAAATATTTTTTTTATTTCAAAATTAAAATTTTGTAATTCATCTATGCTTTTAGCTGATTCCATTTAGTTGTTTTTTATTTTTTATTTAACCAAGAAGTGTGGTATTGACCATCTATTATATTGACAGCATCTTCAGTCACCATTAGTGGACTAAAGGTGTCAACCATAACTGCAAGCTCAAAAGTTTCTTTTTTTCCAATGCTTTTTTCCATTGCTCCTGGATGCGGTCCATGTGGAATGCCAGCAGGGTGTAGGGTGATGCTCCCTTTGTTAATATCATTTCTACTCATAAAATCTCCATCCACATAATAGATTACTTCATCTGAGTCAATATTGCTATGATTGTATGGTGCAGGCACAGAGTTTGGGTGGTAATCATAAAGCCTAGGAACAAAGGAACAAATAACAAACTTATTAGTTTCAAATGTTTGATGAACTGGGGGTGGTTGATGAATTTTCCCAGTTATTGGTTCAAAATCATGTATAGAAAACTTGTATGGGAAATTATATCCATCCCAGCCTACCACACTAAATGGGTGGGCAGCATAAACATATTCATGAATCATGTTTTGTTTTTTAACCTTAATTAAAAAATCTCCATTTTCATTATGTGTTTCGAGCTCAAAGGGAGGGTGAAGATCTCTTTCGCAATAAGGCGCTCCTTCAACGTGTTGGCCAAACCAATTTCTATATCTTTTAGGGGTGTATACAGGGCTTTTTGATTCTACAATAAAAAGGCGATTGTCATGATCATTAAATTCTATCTGATAGATTATTCCTCGAGGAATAACCAGGTAATCTCCATATTTAAATTTAATATTTCCAAGCATTGTTCTAAGCTTCCCAGAGCCTTTGTGGACAAATATCACCTCGTCAGAGTCTGTATTTTTATAAAAGTATTCCGTCAATGATTTTTTTGGGGCAGCAACTATAATTTGACAATCTGAGTTGGTTAGAATGCATTTTCTGCTATCGATAAAATCATCACAAGCATCTACTTTAAACCCTTCTAGCTTCAAGGCTTTCATATTTTTGGCTACAGATATTTTTGGAGAAACGTCGTAGGAGTTTAATATTTCTTTAACCTGAGTAGGCCTTTGGGTGTGATACATTAATGACGACATCCCTTCAAAGCCGATTGTTCCAAATAATTCTTCGTAATAAAAGTTGCCTTCTTTGTCTTTAAATGCAGTGTGTCTTTTGAGAGGAATCTCTCCTAATTTATGATATCTAGGCATATTAGAATATTAATTAATTAGCATCAATAAAGATAGGTAATTTCAAATTATTGAATACATAATAATTTCATTATTGATAAATATTACTACTTAAATGTGCTTATGCAATAATTTTATGACTATAAATCGAAAATTTTTGTGTTTTATGTAATTTCTATTTGTTTTTTAAAGAAAAAAGAGTGATTAGTTTATGCTTGTCCAAAATCAGCTTTAACGCGTTATTAACCAGAGTTGTAAACAATTGTTAATAACAGTATTATAGTGAAAATAAACAACATTTAAATGTGAATAATATATATTAAACGCCATATAATTGTGATATTCTTATTTTTTATTATATTTGTAGCTTAAACTATTAATTTTAAAAACTATTATTATGAAAAATTTATTACTTTTTATTACATTATTGTTTATTTCAGTTCCTGCTATTCAGGCTCAAGACGAAGCTAGTTATGGTTTTGCTAAGGGTGACTGGATTTTAGGTGGAGCTGTTACATTTGGTTCTTCAGAAATCGATGGTGTTGAAACTAGCGGATCTGAAATTGCACCAGCTATTGCAACTTTTATTTCTGATAAGTGGGCTGTTGGAGTCGCTATTGGATTAGAAAGCATGGAAGTTGATGGAAATAAGATGTCTGACACTAATATTACATTAGGAGCTAGAAATTATTTCATGGACTTAAACGATAGAAACAAAATGTATTTTAGTTTAGGTTTATCCTTCGATAGTGGAGACAGTTTCGATGACGGAATGACTTCATTAGGTGCAGGATTTGGTTTAAATTACTTCATGACTGAAAATATTATCATAGACTTCGGTTTAGCTAATATTTTATCTTATGCAAAGTCTGGTGATAATTCAGCGATGCAAATTGGTTGGGAAGGAGAAATTGCTAACAGATGGGCAAGCCCAACTTTAGGGATTATTTTTAAACTGTAATCAACATAAAAAACACAATCCCCTAAATTATTTTAGGTTGATATAAATAAAAAAGCCATCTGTAAAAGGATGGCTTTTTTTTAGATTAATGAGTAAATTAATCTTTATAAATTAGGCTTTCGGATCAGCACCATATTTATTTTCCCCAACATTTCCATTAGAAACAAGTAAAACTAGCATCCAAATAAAACCTACTAAAGGTATAAGTATGATTAAATAAAACCATCCTGATTTTCCTACGTCGTGAAGTCTTCTAACTACTACAGATAAAGAAGGTAAAAAGTGTAATAGACCAACAATTACATAGACCCATCCATAACCAACGTCAACAGCTTGCCCCATTACGTCCATTTGGAAAGTAGTGCCCAAAGCATTATCAGCAAACATTGCTAAAAACAATATTGGCATGTAAATTAAAGTATACATCCAATATTCTTTTCTTCTGGCCCTTCCAGAAAAGTTTTTAAAGTTTTGTAAAACGTGTAAGTAGTAATTCATAAAAGTTGTTTTTTTAAGTTCACATAAACATAATTGAATACTAAATATAAAACTCTCATTATTAGTTAATAAGCTTATATAATTTTAAATAAACTTTTAACTTTCAGTTGTTTCTATTGACTAATTTGAATATTAGCACAAATAAAACTAATAGTCCCGAAATAATATTTGCTACGATAATAGCGAGACTATTTATTAGTAGTCCATAGGCTAACCAAAAGCAGGTCCCAATCATCATTGCAATATACATTGTAGTAGAAATGTCTTTAGTTTGCTTTGTCTTCCAAATCTTTACCACCTGTGGAAAAAAAGATGAGGTAGTAAATACAGCTGCAATTAAGCCAATAATCTCAATATTCATTACTCTCCAATTACTGGAAATCCACGATCCCTCATTAGAGCCTCTATTTTAGCATCTCTTCCTCTAAATAGTCTGTATGCTTCTGCAGGGTCGATTGAATTTCTAGGTGA
>Ga0206131_10000789_pt1 | contig 42502 bp, 47 predicted proteins | sample Helgoland_Spring_FD_148636 | JGI IMG/M metagenome (GOLD analysis project Ga0206131, IMG submission 148636) | Pelagic subsurface seawater microbial communities from Kabeltonne, Helgoland, North Sea - Helgoland_Spring_Bloom_20160517_1 | ecosystem: Environmental > Aquatic > Marine > Epipelagic ... | reverse complement strand
CGGCTCAGATCCACCGCTGCTTCGGTGTGGCCTGCCCGAACCAAAACACCGCCATCGCGCGCCTGAAGTGGAAAAACATGACCCGGCGTGGCGATATCTTCGGCGGTTTTCGAGGAATCAATTGCCACCGCGACGGTGCGCGCCCGATCATGGGCCGAGATGCCCGTTGTCACCCCGTCACGAGCCTCGATCGACACGGTAAAGGCAGTCTCATGGCGTGACGAATTGCTACTGGCCATCAGCGGCAGCCCGAGTGCTTCGATCCGGTCCTTGGGCAGTGTGAGACAAATCAAACCGCGACCGTGTTTGGCCATAAAGTTAATCGCATCCGGCGTAGCCATTTGCGCTGGAATCACCAGATCACCCTCATTTTCGCGATCTTCATGATCGACGAGAATAAACATCCGACCATTTCGTGCATCTTCTATGATCTCTTCTACCGAAGAAATCGCGTCTTGCCAGTTCTCTTCCACCTTGCCGGGCGTCTCGAAACCCATCGCCTGTTCTCCATTTCTGATCTTTGCAGCCCATAAATATGCGACTTGTCGGATGAGTGTAGAAAGATTTACTGTCTGAGTGAAGACGGAAACCGTGCTCTGAGCACCACAAACCGTATGCAGGCCGGATACTTCCTTAATCAGCGTCCCCAGAGGCCTGTGACACGGCATGCGCCTGAGCGGCATATAAAGCAACAGCCGCCGCATTGGACACATTCAAAGAACCAAACCCAGCCGCATCCGCAATTTTAACCAATGCGTCGCAGGTCGTCTTGGTTTTTTCGCGCAAACCCGGCCCTTCCGCCCCAAGCACCAGCGCCACGGGCCGATCACGCCGACCTTCCAGCGCAGCTTCAATCGTGCCCGATGCTTCTCCATCCAGTCCCAAAACCAGATAGCCCATATTTTGCAGTTCAATAATTGCGTCAGCCAGATTGCGTACACGCAGGTAAGGCTGACGTTCCAGCGCGCCGCTGGCCGTTTTTGCCAAAGCGCCAGTTTCAGGGGCAGAGTTGCGCAATGTCGCAATCACCGCATTGGCGCCAAAAACTTCTGCGGAACGCAGAACCGCCCCGACATTATGTGGATCGGTCACCCGGTCGAGCAAAACAAGCCGCGGCGGCCGCGCCGCCTTCGGGATGGCAACATCCGCCAAGCTGCCCCAATTCAGCGCTTTAACTTCAAGTGCAGCCCCTTGATGCACCGATTGTGAATCCAGCGGCGCATCAAACCTGCGCGGATCGCAAATTTCAGGGGTCAATGCCGCAATCTCGATCGCCTCATTGAGTTTATCTGCGGCATTCTTTGTCACCACAAGCCGCAGTTTAACCCGCTTTGGATTTACCAATGCATCGCGCACCGCGTGCAGACCAAACAACCATACGGTCTCGGCCGCTGATGCGCGCTTGGCCTGTTCTTTTTCGATCACCCATGTGGGTTTTTTCATGATGTAGCAGCCTTATAAGTACCTGCACACCTAGATGCTCTGTTGATACGGCGGCTGCAAGGGATTTTCCGGTTGACGTGGGAAAAAGGCAACTGTAGTGACGCCTTTACAGCATGTCCGAAAAGCCATGCACGTGGGCGACAGGCCGCAAGGTGTGGCAGGGGACTGTAACTCCCTCGCGGAGACGCACGCCTGGTTCGATTCCAGGGTCGCCCACCACTTTCCATTCATTAGGAAATTTGCGGGATTTGCACGCTTTCAATTAGGGCGTTTGTGCGCGTCCTATTAGGCGACTCCCAACTTTGTTTCATTCTTGTGCCGTTCGGACAGAACCAAACCCTGTTTCACCCCTGTATTTCAATGACAGGATAGCATCGTAACCACGCCAAGGGCCATGGCCACCAGCGGCCAACGCGTCATTGATGACAAACGCAAAATCTGGATTGAAAAGCCAGATCATTGCGCCTTAAATCCGCCAAACGAGATGCCGCAAATGAACACCGAAGGCTCACGCAAGAAGTGCTGAAATGATAAACACTTACCACCGCGCAGCGGCACACGCGCAATTTGTCGCGCACAGCTTGCGCCGGCAACGCCGTATTTTTCAGTTTTTTTTGAGACATTGGTAATCTGCGCAAAAAATTATGCTTGCAGCGCGATTACAAATATTCTTGCGCAAAACAGCAATTTTTGCACATACACCGCGTGTGCGCGCCGCCAACGATAGGGCGTTGAATCCCTACAAACTGCGCTTGGGGACAGTACGCCCAAAAGTCGCTTGGCTCTTTTGACGTTCGCTGTCACAAAGGGAAATAGTGATCGTACGACTCCACTTGATATTGCATATCTAACCCCACATATCGCCCCTAGCGAGATAAAACAAAAAATAAGCATGGCGATTTCCCCAAAAACCGTCCTTGAAAAGCGATGAACAAAGAAAAGTAGGAGGTATTGGCATACCGAGCCTCCGCAGGAAAATGAACGAAAACACCTCATGAAAAAAGATGATTTGACGACAGGTCCGATGGCCTCGCATTTTCGTACGCTTGCCGTGCCAGCCGCTTTTGGGATGCTATTTACGACACTTTATAACGTGGTAGATGTCTATTACGCAGGCCTGCTTTCAACAGAATCACAGGCCGGGCTTGCAATAGGCTACCAAGCATTTTTCATCCTGATGGCGGTGGGATTCGGCCTCAGCTCGGCACTCAGCACCCTTGTCAGCAATGCCAAAGGCAGCGGCGATGTCGCCGAGGCCCAGCGCTATGTGGTGCAAGGCTTGGCGTTCGGCGTGGGTATCACCGCATCATGCATGATAATTGGCTGGTTCCTTGGGCCGGTACTGATCATCTTGGTCTCAGAACCCGGGGCGTATCGCGACGCGGCGCTGGGATATTTTCATTGGCTTATTTTTGCCTTGCCCGGATTTTTACTGGCTTATGGCGGCAACGGGATCTTACAGGCGCACGGCGACAGTCGTAGCATGCAACGCGCCCTTATGGTGGCGTTTGTGGCCAACATTGGGCTCAATCCTCTATTCATGTTTGGCCTGCCCGACCTTTGGTCTGGCATGGGGTTCAATGGTATCGCCGCAGCCACCATCATCAGCCAAACTGGCGTCATGGTCTATATTGTGGTCCGAATCTTTCGGCTTGAGATTATGCAGTCTGTTTCGATAGCCGCTTTCCGACCTGACAAAGACAGCTTTAAAAAGATTTTTGACCAGCTGTTGCCTGCCAGCTCGGCAATTATGGTCATGTTCGTGTCCGGTTTCGTCGTTCAGTTTGCTCTCAAGACCTTTGGTGGCCATGCGGTTGCAGCTTACGGTGTTGCTTTGAGAATAGAACAGATCTTTTTGTTGCCAGTTCTTGGTATGACGGGCGCACTCTTGCCAATTGCAGGGCAAAACTTTGGCGCCCAAAAATATGACCGCGTGCGCGAAGCTTTAAAATATTGTTGGGCTGCCGGCTTTGCTATGACTGCGGTTGCGACGCCCATTTTATTGTTTGGTGGCAGCTTTGCGATGGCACTGTTCAGCACTGACCCCGATGTTATTCGCGCCGGCAGCAGCTATCTGCGCGTCGACGCTTTTTTATTCCCAATCTATATGATGCTTTTTTCGATAAACTCACTGTTACAAGCTTTTAAACAGGCAATTTGGACACTATGGATCAGCATCTACCGCCAAGGGTTTGCTGTGGCATTTTTTATTTGGGTGTTTATAAACTTTACAGATTTTGGCGTGCAGGGCGTTTGGTTTGGCATTGCCACGGCAGTAACAAGCGGTTGGCTACTGTCTCTTATCATCGTCCGAAACGTCGCCAGAAAACAGATTGGCGGCTTGCTGCCTACGGCTCTGGCAAGCCCGCCCCAAAATGTCTAAGCCGCAAGAACAGAAGATTTCGCCCGATTGCGAAGGGAGGCTCGCACAATGTCACCCGATCTGCACCATCACATTGGACCAAATAGAAGGTGTTGCGCGCGCTTCGCGCAATGGGTCACGGCCGTGCTCAGGCACCAGTGCCCGCGTTATAGTCATGGGCGCATCACAGGACGAACATTAAGATAGAAAAGAGACACACAAACGCCTTCATTCCCCGAATGCTTTATCAATTGATTATTTCAATAGCCCGTATGGCCAATGTGTTTTGTACTTGGTTGCATTGATCGCATTTTGAGCTATTTTCCAACAAAACATGCGCGAGACTTAAATGAACAACACTCCAGAGACACCCAACCAAGACGAGCCCGCACCTAAGAAAAAGTCTGATGCAGCGATGAGCGGGATGGTCGCGACCTATGCGCTGTTATTCGCCTTCGCCTTTACTGCTATTATTGTTTGGATTTCAGCCGGTTAGGGTAGAATGGATAATCACAGCCATCCCAGCAACGCAAACCGGCCACGCTGCCCAAGGTGTCAATCGCCCTTGACCACTGTTGTCGTTCACGGACATGAGCAATGCGTCATTTGCAAATCCAATATCTTCGAATGCTGTTCAGGCGATACCTGTGAGACAGACCATAATTTGTCTTTGGGGTACAGCAGGACATAATATAGCGCAATTGATCCCGCATGGCCCGCGTCTTGTTCAACCTGTCGCCCTGAGCCCTTTGGGTTACAACCACGCTTAGTAGCTGTCGCCAATGGCAGTTAAAGCGTTCAAAAAGTGGTCGTGATTTTATTCAATGGCTTTTTAATTTTGGCAACTTTTGGCACTTTTGCATCAGGATTGGCGCGACCAACGGCAATTATCATTACAGGCGTTTCAGAACTGGGACGCTCAAGCAGGTTATTTAAAAACTCCATCGGGTTTGGCGTATGCGCGAAAGCCGCTAGTCCCGCGTGATGCAGCGCTGAAATGAGAAAGCCCGTTGCAATGCCTACACTTTCGGGAACATGGAAGTTCTTTTATTTAATGCCATCTTCACAACGCCCCACCGCTGCGCAAAAACCACGGTCAACCAAGGCGCAACGGTCAAATGTGGCTTGTCCGCGTCGGTTCCGAGACGTTAGAGTGCTTTCATCCATTCAACGCCACCTCCACCCTCATACAATTTTTTTCTCTTTTTTTCTGCAGCAACCTGTATCTGATGTTTAATTTCCGGGTCTGAAATTGCAACAAAATGCCGCGGCTGATGGTTGGCGCCCGAAGGCGCAGTACCGGCTGAGCAGATACAGCTTTGTATAATGGCTTCGGGAACGAGCTGGCCGTTAAAATATCAGACACTATGGCGTCGCTTCATGCGGTCATAGTACATCTGAGCTTCGCACAGCCTATCTTGGTTACTGCGTGACTTGTGACCCGGAAGATCAAGTGTCTCATAGGAGATTTTTTTCCCGTGAAAACACTCTCACCTCCTGCAAGAATTATGGCCGTAATCCGCATCATAAACTGGGCCACAACCCCGCATAATAGGAAATTACAGTTATCATGGAAATTAAACCCAAAAAATGCAACGAACAAAAGCGCTGCGCGATCCTGACTCAAAACTTTAAAATCGAGCTGACGATACCCGCACGATATGTCTTTTATCAATAAACAACTAGAATCACATATTCGTTGGTTTGAAAAGTGCTAGATAAGCACTGCGATTAACACTACAAAAAATCCGCTGTGAGATAAGAAACTCCCGAATAGATTGCTGCACACACTGTAAAACGTTAGCTTTGGTATTATCCAAAAAACTATGTATGACATAATTTTTGCAATACCAAGAAGCCATTACCGCCACTGTGGAGTGACCAATGACCCAAGACCACAAAACCACGTCTGCGCAGCAACAGATGCAGCCACCCGCTAAAGCTTTGTTAGAACCGGCACCTAGATCAAACGGCGACAATCAACTGTTTGACGGTGATGAAACTATGTTCAAACAGCACGTCTCAGGGCTCAAAATTTACGGTGAATATGGTGTGGGGCGCTCGACAGAATGGCTTTTTCGCACCACAGACGCACAGATTTACAGCATTGATTCTGACGCTCGGTGGGTAAAGTCTGTCCAGCAGAATTGTCAGTACAGCGACCGGCTACACCTGCAGTATTGTGACGTTGGCCCCGTTGGCGATTGGGGGTGGCCACTGGATGACGCAGGCCGTGACAATTATGCGCGCTATACCAATGCTTGGTGGCGCGACGGCATCAACCCCGATTTGGTCCTGATCGATGGCCGCTTTCGTGTCTGTTGTTTTTTAACGTCCCTTAAATATGCAAAGACCGGTACAAAGATTATTTTCGATGACTATTTCAACCGACCCGAATATCATTTGGTCGAAGAGTTTTTGAAGCCGAGTGAGGCATGTGGCCGTCAGGCGCTGTTTGTCCAAACCAACGCCGCAGACCAAACAGGCGCAGAACTGGATCGTGTCATCGATCACTTTCAATTCGTAAAAGAGTGACCTTGTACCACCCGCTGCCGGTCTGCAGCTGATTTGGCCTCTGGCATTTATCTCAAAGACTGTGTAACCGATCCAGCATGATTACATCTCTGACAATACGCCGCGCCGATGATTGGCATCTGCATCTGCGCGATGGGGCAATGTTGCCGGCCGTACTGGCCGAAACTGTCCGGCACTTCAACCGCGCAATCATTATGCCCAATCTCATGCCACCCGTGACAACCGGCGCACAGGCAGCAGCTTACCGCGACAGAATTTTAGCTGCCCTGCCCGAAGGTCAGACTTTTGAGCCGCTGATGACGCTCTATCTCACCGAGGATACCAACCTTGACGACCTGACAGCGGCCCATGCAAGTGGCTTGATCAAAGCCGTCAAATTATACCCCGCGGGTGCGACCACCAATTCCGCCTCAGGGGTACATAACTTTGAGACCATTCGCCCGGTTCTTGAGCGTATGGCCGAGATTGGCTGCCCATTATGTGTGCACGGCGAAGTCACGGATCCAGAGGTTGATATCTTTGACCGCGAGGCCGTTTTTATAGATCGCGTGCTGACACCGCTGCGCCGTGCCACCCCCGAATTGCGGGTGATCATGGAACATATCACCACCTCGGACGCAGTTGAATACGTCAAGGGCGAGACCAGTAATTTGGCCGCCACCGTGACCACGCACCACTTGATGATCAACCGCAACCACATTCTGGCCGGCGGCATAAAACCGCATTACTATTGCTTGCCGGTGGCGAAACGCGAAACCCACAGGCTGGCCCTGCGCTCAGCAGTGACATCTGGCAATGCAAAGTTTTTCCTCGGCACGGATAGCGCCCCACATGTGGATGCCGCAAAAGAACAGGCCTGCGGTTGCGCTGGATGTTTCACTGCCACCAACACAATGGCCATTCTGGCACATGTGTTCGAACAAGAAGCCGCGCTTGAACATCTAGAGGCCTTCACCTCACGCAATGGTCCGGCCTTCTACGGCTTGCCAGTCAATACCGAAACCATAACCCTAATCAAGGGCGAAGTGGTACGGTTCCCCAAAAAAATCGCCTCAGAGGACGGCCCGATAACAGTGTTCGACCCCGGCGTCGACATTCACTGGCAGGTCAAAGAATGATCTCATATCCCACCACCATCATCTTGCGCCCCACAACAAACTGCACCCGCTGCCACATCCTTTCAAGAAAGGGCCCAAAATGACCATCTCAGCCCCCCATTCATCGCAAGAAATTGCCCGGCTCACGGCGCGGATGTTGCTGGAAATACAGGCCGTGCATTTCAATGCAGCCGAGCCTTTCACCTTGGCCTCAGGTCTCCCCAGTCCGACCTATATCGATTGCCGCAAAGTGATCTCGTTTCCCCGCGTGCGCAGCGCACTGATGGATTTCATGTGCCAGACCCTGAGCCGCGATGCTGGTTTTGAGGCGTTTGACAATATTGCTGGTGGCGAAACCGCCGGTATTCCCTTTTCCGCGTTGGTGGCCGAACGTCTGGCGCTGCCGATGAGCTATGTCCGCAAAAAGCCCAAAGGTTATGGCCGAAATGCCCGAATCGAGGGCAATATGTCCGAGGGACAACGGGTCTTACTGGTCGAAGACCTGACCACCGACGGCGGCAGCAAACTGTCGTTTGTCGATGCGATACGCGAGACCGGTGCGTCCTGCAGCCACACGGCCGTAATCTTTAATTATGGCATTTTTCCCGAGACCAAGCAGGTTCTGGGCGATCACGGCGTCACCTTACACGCGCTGTGCACTTGGTGGGATGTTTTGGCCGAAGCAAAAATTCAACAAGTGTTCGATGCCAATACCCTGAAAGAGGTTGAGCAATTCTTGCAAGCGCCCCGTGACTGGCAGGACGCGCATAAATAAGACCCAAAATCCAAGTCCGGAAAACAATTTCTCTGGGCATAGATTGCACGAGCGTACACAAAATGCTGGGGTCTGGGCCTGTTTGGTGCTATATGATGTATGTTAATCCTATCCACAACTTATCCACAGAAACATACAATTTGCACAGGCAAGCCTTGGTGGATTACCACCAACTGGGATAAACGCGGGGCACCACCATGAACGAGATCACGGCCTTCAATGCCACCGGCGCCAATATAGAATCTCCGGAGACCATGCCCCATTCGATCGAAGCCGAGCAACAGCTTCTGGGCGCGATCCTGACCAATAACGACATCTATGACCGCATTGAGGCGATCATTGGGCCCGAGCATTTCTATGATCCGGTGCATGCCCGCATCTTTGAAATTTCAGCCAGCCGCATCAAGAAAAACAACCTCGCCTCACCGGTGACGCTCAAGGCTTTTATGGAGGATGACGAGGGTCTGAAAGAACTGGGCGGCCCCGCCTATCTGGCCCGTCTTGCCGGTGCGGCGATCTCGGCGTTTGCCGCGCGTGATTATGCGCAGATGATCTATGATCTGGGCATCCGCCGTGACCTGATCGGTCTGGGCCAAGACATCGCGGCCAAAGCCGCCAAGGTCGATGTCGATCTTGAACCCGCCGAACAGATCATCGAAGCCGAGCAAAAACTCTATAAACTGGCCGAACAAGGGCAATCGGAAAGCGGATTTCAATCGTTTCTGAAAGCCGTCACCGACGCGGTCAACATTGCCAACGCTGCCTATCAACGCGAAGGTGGTATGTCGGGTGTCTCAACCGGCTTGATCGATATGGATAAAAAACTCGGCGGTTTGCATAAATCCGATCTGTTGATCCTTGCCGGTCGACCCTCGATGGGCAAAACCTCGCTGGCCACCAATATCGCGTTCAACATTGCCAAGACCTACCGACGCGGCACCCGTCCCGATGGCAGTGAAGGTGCGGTTGAAGGTGGGGTTGTCGGGTTCTATAGCCTCGAGATGAGCGCCGAGCAATTGGCCGCTCGGATCCTGTCCGAGGCCTCAGAAGTGCCATCTGAACAAATCCGCCGTGGCGATATGACCGAAGGCGAATTTCGCCGCTTTGTCGATGCCGCCAAAAGCCTTGAGGCCTGCCCGCTGTATATCGACGACACGCCGGCGCTGCCAATCTCTCAACTGGCTGCCCGGGCGCGGCGTCTCAAACGAACCCATGGGTTGGATGTTTTAATTATCGATTATCTGCAACTGGTGCGCCCTGCCAGCGCCAAAGACAGCCGCGTCAACGAGGTGTCCGAGATCACTCAAGGTATGAAGGCCATTGCTAAGGAATTGGACATCCCGGTGATTGCGCTGTCACAGCTGTCACGGGCGGTGGAAAACCGCGAAGACAAGCGACCACAATTATCTGACCTGCGCGAATCCGGCTCAATCGAGCAGGATGCCGATGTGGTGATGTTCGTCTTTCGCGAAGAATATTATAAAGAACGTGAAAAACCGGGCGATAACGAGCTGGATAAGATGGCAGCTTGGCAAGACGATATGGAGCGTTTGCACGGCCGGGCCGAAGTGATTATCGGCAAGCAACGCCACGGCCCGATTGGCACGGTCGATCTGAGCTTTGAAGGGCGCTTTACTCGATTTGGCAATCTGGTCAAACCCTGGCAACAAGGCGGAGATCAGGGGTATTAACTCCCACACAAAGGCTGTTGGGTCCCGTATGCGGTTAGAATGAGTATTCCTTTAGGGATGTAAAATCAGCAATAAACTTCTTTAGGTTGATTTCACTTTCTATTCCTGATGGACGGTCCTAATGCAACAGATTAGAACATTTTATTGGCCGTACCCCCTTCTCTAAGCCACGCTGATATTGCGACCCATTTCTCCCACCCTGAGACGATATCAACCTTTTCAACAGGATCAAGAACTGGACTTTACCATGCAGAACCCGCTGAAAATCCGACGTGCACCCCCCCGGTGACCTACCGTTGATCACACGGTTTACAGACCTGCTTGCCCGCTTTCACGGTGACAGCTATATCTGCGATCCCGCTGTCATCATGCGCGATGTGTTTGGGCCTATAAGCGGTGCTCGGGTGTATTACGGTGAACATGAAAACCGCGCAATTACTTATGCAGTCTGCACGACAGAGATCGCTTTACACCGGAATCAACGCCGCCTGCATATCCATTTATTCTATGTTCTCAAGGTCCACCGGCGCACAGGTGTCGCGCAGCAGATGGTGACATATCTGCAGCAGGTGGCGCAACGTGAGGGGGCCAACGCCCTGACTGTTAGCGCCGATCTGCAAAACGAGGCGGCGCAACAAAGTTATCTGGCAATGGGCTTTAAGCGCCGCGCGCTGACTGGCGCATATTTCCTAAAGAACTTTTAATCTGACAGCTCTGCACCCCTGCGCAGGTTCGACAAAGCGCCATCACCTTTGGCTACGTGCCATGTGGACAATACTGATCCATTTTACCCGACCCAAACGCCGCTTTGTGCTTGACCTTACCGGCGCGCCAATCAAGAAACAGATATGAGCACCGCAACACTCCGTATTGATCTGCAAGCCTTGGCCGCCAATTGGCAGGCGCTGGATACCCTAGGCACTTGCGAGACCGCAGCGGTTGTTAAGGCAGACGGCTATGGGTTGGGCAGCGCACAGGTCGCAACGGCTTTGGCCAAGGCAGGGGCCCGCAAGTTTTTCGTCGCTGTGGCCGAAGAGGGCGTCGCGGTGCGTAACGCCCTTGGCCCCGACCCCGAAATTTTCGTGTTTTCAGGTCACATGGCTGGAGATACAGACCTATTGCAACAAGCTGGCCTGATACCGCTGATCAATTCCGCCCAACAGCTGCAGCGCCATCTTCAGGCCCTGCCCGGCCATGGTTTTGGCTTGCAACTGGACACAGGAATGAACCGCCTCGGACTAGAGCCGTCTGACTGGCGGGATCTGCGCCAGCAGGCATTAGCGCATGACCCGGTACTGGTTATCAGCCATCTGGCCTGTGCCGATACGCCCAATCATGCGATGAATGCAGCACAGCTTGCATGCTTTCGCGATATGACCGACGATTTACAGATCCCACGCTCGCTCTCTGCAACCGGTGGAATACTGCTGGGACCAGAGTATCATTTTGACCTGACCCGCCCCGGCATCGGCCTATACGGCGGGGCCCCCTATTGTGCCGCCCACCCTGTGGTGTCGCTGTCGCTGCCGGTGATCCAGATCCGGGACGTAGTGGAAGGCGAAACCGTCGGCTACGGCAATACGTGGTCTGCCGCGCGGCCCAGCCGTATCGCCACGGTTTCGGCGGGCTATGCAGACGGTTTGATACGGTCCATGGGACCGCATCTATCGCTGTTCGACGGGGCGACCGCCTGCCCGATCGTGGGCCGCATTTCGATGGACCTGATCACTGTCGATGTCACCGAGCTGAGCCAAGTACCGGATGCGCTTTTCATGCTCAACACCCATCAAACGATCGAATCCCTCGCGGCGGCTGGCGGCACCATCGGCTATGAAGTTCTGACCTCGCTGGGGGCCCGCTACAACCGGGTCCATGTGAGCCCATGACCCTGCTCGCCCCCCTTGCCGCTGTCGGCCGCTCGGTTTTGGCGCTCTTGCAGCAGGTCGGCCAAGTCAGCCTGTTTGCTGCCAACACTCTGTCACATCTGGCGCGCCCACCTTTTTATCCGCGTGAATTTCTGGCGGCGCTGTTTCAGATCGGCTGGTTATCACTGCCAGTTGTCGGTCTGACCGCTTTTTTCACTGGAGGGGCATTGGCGCTGCAAATCTATGCAGGAGGTGCCCGGTTTAACGCTGAGGCGGTGGTGCCCTCTATTGTGGCCATAGGTATGGTGCGCGAACTGGGTCCTGTGCTGGGCGGCCTGATGGTTGCGGCCCGGGTGGCCAGCTCGATCGCCGCTGAGCTGGGCACGATGAAGGTCACCGAACAAATCGACGCGCTGGTAACACTTTCAACCGATCCAATGAAGTTTCTGACCCTTCCCCGCGTCCTGGCGGCAACGCTGGCTATGCCGGTTCTGGTGGCCGTTGGCGACACGATTGGTATCATGGGGGGGTATCTGGTCGCCGTGGCGCGACTTGAGTTTAATGCTGCCACCTATCTGGCTAATACTGTTGATTTTTTACAGCTTTGGGACATACTTTCAGGGCTGGTCAAAGGCGCAGTCTTTGGATTTATTGTGGCGTTGATGGGCTGTTATTACGGCATGACATCAGGGCGGGGTGCTCAGGGGGTTGGACAGGCCACAAAAACTGCCGTGGTCGTAGCCAGCGTCCTGATACTTGCCGCCAACTATCTCCTGACAGAGGTGTTTTTCTCCGCATGATTGAGCTGACCAACATCCACAAACGCTTTGGGGCAAACAAAGTACTTCAGGGAACCTCGCTGGTGGTTCCAAAAGGTACGTCTTTGGTGATTATCGGCGGCTCTGGCACTGGAAAATCGATCACGCTGAAATGCATATTAGGCTTGGTCAAACCCGATAGCGGCACAATTAAAATTGATGGGCGCGACATCAGCAGAGGCGACCGCGATGCGTTTCTTGCTCGGTTTGGTATGTTATTTCAGGGCGCTGCGTTGTTTGATTCAATCCCCGTCTGGCAAAACGTGGCGTTTCGGCTGTTGCGCGGCACGCTTAAACGACCCTTCGAAGAGGCACGCCAGATCGCCGTTGAAAAACTGCGTCGTGTAGGATTAACGCCTGATGTGGCGGATAAATACCCCGCAGAGCTTTCTGGTGGCATGCAAAAACGTGTCGGATTGGCCCGCGCAATCGCCGCCGAGCCCGAAATTATTTTTTTTGACGAACCCACCACGGGTCTTGACCCGATCATGGCTGGGGTAATCAACGAATTAATCCGTGAAATTGTGGTTGAAATGGGCGCCACCGCGATGACCATTACCCACGACATGACTTCGGTGCGGGCAATTGCCGACACCGTCGCCATGCTACATGACGGGGTGATTAAATGGACCGGCCCCGTGGCCGAAATGGACAACTCAGGCGATCCCTATTTAGACCAGTTTATCTATGGCCGTGCCGATGGACCGATTGAGGCGGTACGCTAGGGCGGCGCCCCCACTTGGCAGTACACGCGCGCGCCTAGGCGGCGTTACATTCGCTGCCTAGGCTGCAGCGAGATAGGGGATTGTGCCGACAATATCGGTATCGTCAATCATCTGGAAACTGTTTATGCCACCGGCTTGTCGGGCCTTGCCATATGGGGCGTAATTGGGATCGCTAGCAAACGCCACGACCGAGGCCGCATCTGGAAACTGCAAAATTGCAATCAAGGTATTGCCACGGCCCTCCCCTTCGAGGACAGTCACATTGCGGCTGCGGGACAGATATTTACTGCCGTGCTTTTCCACAATTGGGTGCACATTGGCGCCGTAATCAGCCACCCAACTAACATTGGTCAGTTTGATTTCTGCGCTTACAAAGACACTCATAACATCATCCTCCATTTGTGTATTTTATGTGGCTTGCAGGGATATATTAAAAAGGTTGGGAAATCGTCTTAAAAATGCGTATCAAAAGCATGGATTAATAATTCGCAAGCCTGCGCTCGGCAACATCCGCCCGGAATTATTTACCCAGAATTATCCGCAAGACAAAAAACGACAGGGCTTGCCTGCTCAAAGCGGTACGCTTACTGACAACCCATTGCATGCAATAAAAGGGCGGTTCATGTCCCAGATAAAACTACTAAATCTGTGCCTGTTAGTGCTGTTTCCCTGCGCCTGGTTTGCCCCGTTGCTGCGGGCTGGGTTGTTGCCCCTGTTCGGACTGTCCGAAATTACCCTGGTGACCGGGTTGCAAAGCCTGTGGCAAAACGACAAATTTCTCGCAATGATTGTATTTCTATGTGCGTTTCTTGCCCCCTATGCCAAAATAATCGGACTGGCGCTGGTGCATTTCAACCGACTCTCAAGACGCATTTTACCGCTGCTGTTCCTGCTTGGCAGATTGGCGATGGCCGAGGTGTTTCTCATCGCGCTCTATGTCACGGTGATCAAAGGCATTGGCATTGGCACGGTCGAAACCGCATGGGGCCTTTATCTGTTGACTGGGTGTATTTTGGCCTCTTTAGCTTTGAGCCATTTGACGGCACGGCAGCACTAGGGCAGTAAGGCGTCATGGCAAAACAAAAATCTTTTTCCTGCGCCGCCTGTGGTGCCGTCTCGACCAAATGGGCCGGCCAATGCGAAGCTTGCAGCGCGTGGAATACCATTTCAGAAGACAGCGGGTTATCAACTGGACCAGCCAAAAAATCTCTTGGAGCCAAACGCGGCAGATCGATGGTGCTCAGCGATCTAAGCAGCACCGAGGCCCCACCGCCACGCACCTGTAGCGGCGTGGCCGAATTGGATCGCGTGCTCGGAGGCGGGCTGGTTCCCGCCTCGGCAATCCTGGTTGGGGGGGATCCGGGCATCGGAAAATCGACGCTGTTGCTGCAGGCCGCCGCACATTTCGCCCTTGCCGGTCTGAAAACTCTGTATGTTTCAGGCGAAGAAGCCAGCGCGCAGGTACGCATGCGCGCCCAGCGACTTGGGCTGGCATCGGCCCCGGTGCAATTGGCCACCGAAACCAACCTGCGCGACATACTGACTACGCTGGACGCAGAAAAACCACAGTTGGTCATCATCGATTCCATTCAGACGATGTGGGCAGATCATGTCGACAGCGCCCCGGGCAGCGTGTCACAGGTGCGCGCGGCCGCACATGAACTGACCAGTTTTGCCAAGCGAAAAGGCGTCTCAGTGGTGCTGGTGGGGCATGTCACGAAAGATGGCCAGATTGCCGGACCGCGGGTGGTTGAACATATGGTGGATACAGTGCTGTATTTCGAAGGCGAGCGCGGTCATCAGTTTCGTATCCTGAGAGCCGTGAAAAACCGCTTTGGTCCCGCCGATGAAATCGGCGTGTTTGAAATGACGGGCCGTGGACTGGCCGAAGTGGCGAACCCATCGGCGCTGTTTTTATCCGAGCGCGGCAACGCAAGTCCGGGATCGGTGGTGTTTGCCGGTATTGAGGGCACCCGCCCCATGTTGGTGGAATTACAAGCGCTTGTTGCGCCCTCGCCACATTCACAGCCACGGCGCGCCGTGGTTGGCTGGGACAGTGGCCGTCTTGCGATGATTCTTGCGGTGCTTGAGGCGCGCTGCGGCATCCCCTTTGCCGGTCTAGACGTCTATCTCAATGTTGCCGGCGGGATGAAAATATCCGAACCTGCCGCCGATCTCGCAGTCGCTGCTGCACTTTTATCGGCACGTGAAGACAGCAGCCTGCCAGACAATACAGTGGTTTTTGGCGAAATAAGCCTTTCTGGCGCGCTGCGGCCCGTCAGTCAGACAGAAAACAGGTTGAAAGAAGCGCAAAAACTTGGTTTCACAGGGGCGATCACACCTGCTGGTGGCGCATCACGTGGCGACACCGAGATGAACGTGACGCAAGTGGCAGACCTACCCGGCTTGGTCGGAGATATATTTGGCGCCGGTTAGCCGGTCGAGAAAGGCAAACGAGAAGATGGACAGTTTCACCATCGTCGATGGTATCGTCGCAGCAGTGGTCGTCCTGTCGGCCCTATTGGCGTTTTCACGCGGATTTACGCGCGAGGCGATGGCGATTGCCGGATGGGTGGTCGCCGCCTATTTAGCGACATTTTTTTCCCCAGCAGTTGTGCCGCTGATCAAAGAAATTCCTGTGGTTGGCGATTTCCTTGCAGACAGTTGCGAACTATCAATCATCGTTTCTTTTGCCGTTATCTTTGCTGTTGCTTTGGTCGTTGTGTCGCTGTTCACGCCGCTTTTATCGTCGCTTATGAACAATAGCTACATAAACCGAATTGACCAAGGATTGGGCTTGTTGTTTGGCGTTGCGCGGGGCATCCTTTTGATCGCTGTAGCTTTTTTCGTTTATAATGTGGCTCTTACCTCACAGACCTTCGCAGCCATTGACGACAGTCGCTCGGCGCAGATTTTTGGAGATCTGACAGTCAAAATAGAAGAGCGCAATCCAGAGCTGGCGCTTGGTTGGATCACCGAACAATATGAAAATATTGTCGGCCACTGCATAATTGCAAAGTAATTTGGTGCGGCGTTGCTAACTGGGTTCACGCGCGCCGGCCCTCAGAGTAACGAGCGTCCTGTCACGCTGGTCTGCAGACTGGACTTGCCAAACTGGCCTGCCTTGCAAAACTGCCCGAACCTGCCTGCGTATGACATCGGTATTTTCTACCGTTAATTGAGTAATATCGGTGCCTTACCGAGGTTGCACAGCATTCTTAGCGCGCGCCAAATCAACCATTCCAACGGGTATCAACCGATAACCAAATGCTGTTTTTCAAAACAAAGAAAGCCTGAGGACCAAAACACAAAAAACTCATTGGCAGGAAAATATGCCGACTTCAATCATAACAGGGAAGCTGGAAAAATCATGGAATCATTGGGTTGTGGCCGATGATGGATATAAATCTGCTCGCCAAGCCGTTGGCACGAAAGATATTTATCGCTGTCATAGTGCAGATGCCCCCACATCGATACACGTGGTATCTTGGACCCCCTCGACGCAGGCTTGGGAGGACTTTATGGCTGCGAATGGCGAAGTCATTAAAGAGGCCGAGCCTATTGCTGATTCCACACAAGTCACCATCTGCTCTGACTAGAAACTGCGGAAATATGTGAAAAAAATCGCGCGATTTTAAGCCGCACGGCAAACACAAATCGATCAATGACCTTTCTTTTGGACCCATGGGCCATAAAATCGAAAACCACCCTCTTTTTTCGAAAAATAATTCTAGACGGACAGACCAGTATACAACCAATTTTCATCCTGCTTGAGCAAGAACCGTAACTTGTGATCCGCTTTGACGGTTTTGCACTGTCATCCATTTCGCAATCAGGCTAGGACGGCGTACGTAATGAATTTGGCTTGTCAAAACGCTTGTTTTTGAAACCCAAATGACACAGAAATAGAGGGCCATTCTATGTGCGGTATTTTTGGAATCGCAAATCGAGACCAGCACGTCTTTTCTGAAATATATGATGGCCTTCTGATGCTTCAGCATCGCGGTCAGGACGCGGCTGGGATGGTCACTTATAACGGTGAATTTTTCAGCGAGCGTAAGAGCAACGGACTCGTAAAAGACGTGTTCAGCGCCAGCGACTCTGAAAGTCTCACTGGAAAAATTGGTATTGGTCATGTCCGCTATCCAACGGCGGGCTCGCTGAATGCGGTCGAAGCCCAGCCATTTTTTGTCAATGCACCCTACGGCATCTATCTGATCCATAATGGAAATTTGACCAATACAGCCGAGCAGCGCAAGAAAATCACTGGAAAATATAGCCGCCACCTCCGGACAACGTCTGATTCTGAAATTTTACTCAATGTTCTGGCAGATAAGATATCAGACAGCATAAAAGTGCTTGGTAATAAAGACCCGGTCCAAAACGTCTTTGAGGGCGTTAAAATGACCATGGAACGGATCGAGGGCGCGTATTCGGTGATCACCCTGATCGACGGGGTTGGTATGCTGGCGTTTCGAGACCCTAACGGTATTCGCCCGCTTTCGGTTGCATGGCGCAAAGCGACAGACGGCGAGCATGATTACGCTTTTGCATCCGAAGACGTTGCCTTTGGCATGATCGGCTTTCACAAATTGCGCGATGTGGCCCCCGGTGAGGCGGTTTTGATCGACCTTGATGGGCAGATGCACAGCTTTCAAGCTGCCAAGGGCGCGTTGCACCCGTGCATTTTCGAATTTGTCTATCTGGCGCGACCCGATTCGATGATTGACAGTATTTCGGTCTATAAAACACAGCTCCGCATGGGCCAAAGGTTGGCGCTGCAAATTCAGGCCTCCGGCCTTGAAATAGATAGCATCATTCCGGTGCCGGACTCGGCGCGCCCTGTGGCGCTTGAAGTGGCCAAAGCAACGGGGATCAAATATCGCGAAGGCTTGGTTAAAAATCGTTATGTCGGCCGCACATTTATTATGCCGGGCCAATCCGAGCGTCAAAAATCTATTCGACGCAAGCTCAACGCAATCCCACTTGAATTCGAGGGGCGCAACGTCTTGCTGATCGACGATTCGATCGTGCGCGGCAATACCATCCAACAAATTGTACAGATGTGCCGCGATGCTGGGGCGAAAAAAGTTTACGTTGCAAGTGCCTCGCCACCAGTCAAATATCCCAATGTGTATGGCATTGATATGCCCACCAAACACGAATTTATTGCCAATGGGCTTACGGTCGACGAAATTCGCCAAAAGCTGGGGGCAGATGCGCTGTTTTACCAGCATCTGGATGATTTGATCTGGGCCGCACAAGAGGGTAATTCCAAAATAGAACTGTTTGATTGTTCGTGTTTTGACGGCAAATATGTGACCGGCAGCGTCAGCCCAGAGTACCTTGAAACGCTCGAGCAAAGCAGCCGCGTTAGTAAAAAGGTGACAGACATGCCAAACCCGGGATCGTCTTGGAACGCACCCTTGATGATCGATCAAGCACCGTTGGCAACCACAGAATAACCAAAGACTTGCATATCTACCCCATTGGCGACTACACGTTTCAGCCGATAGTCTCCCCAATTTCTGTGTTCAACGCAGTTACCAAAAACCCGCAGAGGCGCTGCCATGACTGACAAAATCGCATTGATCACTGGCGCGTCACGAGGTCTTGGGGCGGCGTTTGCTGAGAGCTTGTCAGCCAGCCATCACGTTATCGCTGTCGCGCGCACCATCGGCGCGCTGGAAGAATTGGATGACCGGATCATCGCCAGCGGTGGGCAGGCTTCTTTGGCACCGATGGACATCACCAACCCCGAAGCCATGGCGCAACTGTGCCGGTCGTTGTATGACCGCTGGGGCAAAATTGATCTGTGGGTCCATGCAGCGGTGCATGCCGCCCCGCTGTCACCCGCCAGCACAATCGACAGTAAGGATTTTGCAAAATCATTGGCCGTTAATGTCACTGCGACAGCCGCTCTCATTCCCTTCATAGCGCCGCTGCTGGGTGAGGATGGAACCGCAGTTTTCTTTGACGATACGCAGGCGAAAGGCAAGTTTTTCGGCACCTACGGCGCGACCAAAGCCGCCCAGATTGCTTTGGCGCAAAGCTGGCAGGCAGAATCTCGCAAATCTGGCCCAACGATCAAAATTGTCACCCCCAACCCGATGCCTACCGCAACGCGCGCGCGGTTTTATCCTGGTGAAAACCGCAGCCTACTTAACGATCCTAAAGGCGAGTCCAAGCGCCTATTAGCAGATATTCTCGACCCAACGCCAAGCCCCACAAGCCTATAAACATCCCGGCAACCCACCTTTGCCGATACAAGCTCTCAGGCAGCCGGCAACAATCTTGCCGGCGCGGATGGGGTCCGACCCAGCGCGCTGTGCGATACAGATATTTTAGCCAAAAAATGATCCAGCATGTTGCGCCTGATCGGACAATTAACATCTGTAGATGCCTCCGGCGTGTTGCCACGGCTCGATACTGCGCCCTCAGGTCGCTGGGCCCGACTGGCCACTAAAGTGTCTGCACAGTTGCCGCAACAATACAGGAGTAACCTGCTTGCGATTGCCCTGCCGGGGTCTACGGCCCGTGGCACAGCAGTCGCCAGCGTGTTAGATCTTGATTTGATAGTTTTGTTGAAACACTCTGCGACAGATATACCAAATGGCGGTTGGTTGAGGGGTCGCGAAATAAAAGTTGATCCGGCACAATCCACCTATCCAGATTTCATAACCCAGCCAAAATTGGCTTGGCTGCGGTTCTGATTGGCATTTTTCGGTCAGGTGATCTCCGGGCCGAATTTCATCAGCACCCTGACTGATCCGCCCCTCAAACCCCATTGCCTCGCAGATCTCAAAGCCTGTGACCGATGGATTGCTGGCTGGGAACCGATGTTGAAAGCCACCGCGCAACCCGATCAGAAGAAGGCTATCTGCAATGGCTGATAAAACGGGTGTTAAGATCACTTTTCGAGGCTGCTAGCTTTGATTTGAACTGTAACAGCCGAGATATTTACTTCTGTGCAAAAATTGCAGCACAGCAGTTTGCTCCTCAAACGGCAATAATTTGGCGCACAGCGGAACTCGCCGGCGTGCCGACAGATCAGCCCGCCCCAATCTTTGCTGTACTCGACGGGCTCGCGCCCTTGTTGCGCCGCTTACAAAACCCAGTGTCCGCGTCTCGAGCAGAGCCTCTAATGACATATCCAGCTGTTCAGAATCCATCTCGAGCGATTCTGCCGCTTGCCGCCCCCCGTTTGCTGCTTTAAGGTCTGCTTGAACCCGATTAAGAGGACACCATGCGCATTCTCATCACCAATGACGACGGGATCACGGCTCCCGGGCTTAAGATTTTGGAAACAATCGCTAAAACGCTGGCTGGACCACATGGCGAGGTCTGGGTTGTTGCCCCTGGCTTCGAACAATCGGGTGTTGGCCACTGCATAAGCCTGACCGGTCCGCTGTTGATCACCCAGCTGGGGCCACAACGCTTTTCCGTCGAGGGCAGCCCCGCAGATTGCGTTCTGGCGGGCCTGCACGAAGTGCTGAAAGACACCCCCCCCGATTTGATCTTATCTGGCGTCAATCGTGGCAATAACTCCGCAGAAAATGCGCTTTACTCAGGCACGCTTGGCGGCGCAATGGAGGCTGCGTTGCAAGGATATCTGGGCATTGCTCTGTCACAATACTATGGCCCGGACAACGTCGATCTCGACAATTCATTTGAAGCGGCCGAACAGTATGGCGCTGAGATTGTGCAACGCATTTTGGACAATGACCAGATCAGCGATGATTACCGTGTGTTCTATAACGTCAACTTCCCTCCCGTTGCCGCTGCTGCCGTCAAGGGGACCAAGGTCACCACACAGGGCAAGCGCGCCGACACGCGGTTTTCCGTCGAAGGATACGACAGTCCAACCGGGCGTCGCTTTTTATGGGTCAAAGGCGGTGGCCAACATCAGCCAACCGCAGAAGGCAGCGATGCGCATGCTAATCTTGATGGCTATATCTCGGTGACGCCGATGCGTGCAGATCTGACCGCACACGCCATGCTCGACCCTTTGAAAGTCATTCAATGACAGCTGACGCGGAACGCAAAATGCAGTTTCTCTATGCCCTGCGCTCCAAGGGGGTGACGAATACGGCGGTGATGACCGCAATGGAGCGAATCGACCGTGGCGACTTTATCCGCGGTGTTTTCTCTGAACGCGCCTATGAGGACGTGCCACTGCCAATTTCGTGCGGTCAAACCATCAGTCAACCTTCGGTTGTGGGACTTATGACCCAGGCGTTGATGATCAACCCTCGCGACAAAGTTTTGGAAGTGGGCACAGGTTCGGGTTATCAGGCCGCAATCCTAAGCCAGCTTGCCCGCCGCGTTTATACGGTTGACCGCCACCGCCCGTTGATCAAAGATGCCAGCGCGTTGTTTGAGGCGTTGGATTTAAGCAATATTATCGCTTTCACAGCGGACGGCAGCTTTGGGCTTCCTGATCATGCACCGTTTGACCGTATCGTGGTCACCGCCGCCGCTGAAGATCCGCCAGGGCCATTGTTGGCCCAATTGAAAATCGGTGGAATAATGGTGGTACCAGTGGGTCAATCTGATGCGGTGCAAAGCCTAATCCGAGTGACCAAAACTGAAACCGGGTTTGATTATGAAGAATTGCGCTCAGTGCGCTTTGTTCCACTGGTTGAAGGGCTGGGAAATTATAGCTGATTGCGCTAATATCGCTATCGGTAATGAATTAAGATACCTTTAAGGGGATATCCAAATGTCCAACACGCGTGTGGCGATCGGAAAATTTTTTACTATGACTGCAGCCGTTAGTCTGTTGACGGGCTGTATTCAGGGCGGTGTCCTTGATATGGACCGCAGCGTCGAACGTAAAGATCCAAGCGCCGACCAATTTGGGCAAGCTTTGCCACAATTGCGAAACCCAGATAATAATGGGATTATCTCATACGATGATTATCAAGTGGCGATTGCACGACGCGGCGAGACATTGGATGATATTGCAAGCCGCCTTGGTCTCGATCCGGTTGCGCTGGCCCGAAACAATGGCATCCGGCCTAACGACCGCTTGCGCGATGGCAATGTCATCGTGCTGCCGAAAGATGTCTGGGTTGGCGAACGGACATCGGCTCAAGGCGCGAACGATCTGAGTGACACCAACGACACGGTTGAAATCACCAAGCTAGCACAATCGGCAATTGACGACGCCACCCCGAAACAGGAAGCGCTGTCAAAGGCAGGCGTACCCCGGGCCGAGGATGAACCGATCCGGCACCGCGTAGAACGTGGGGAAACCGCCTTTACAATTTCGCGGCTTTACAACGTGTCTGTGAGGTCTTTGGCGGATTGGAACGGATTAAACAATGAGTTTGGGATTCGCGAAGGACAATATTTGTTGATCCCAGTGGGCAACGGGCCGCCGGAAAAAACCGCTGCAGTGACAAAACCCGGCGCGGGCACTCTGTCTCCGCCCCCACCAAGCGCCGCCAAGCCGCTGCCTGCCAACACCGCATCAGCGGGCTCGGCAACGGGCGACAATTTGGATCTTTCGAAAGATCAGACCGTACAAGTTGGCACAGGCCGCATGGTATTTCCAGTCAAAGGCAAGGTTATTCGTGAATATGCTAAGGGCAAAAATGACGGCATAGACATGTCCGGCAATGCCGGTGGGCCCGTTGTTGCCGCCGCCAGTGGGAAAGTTGCAGCGATCACCGCAGATGCAGATCAAATCCCTATTATGGTGATCAAACATCCAGATAATGTGCTGACAGTCTATGCCAATGTGCACAATATACAGGTCGCCAAAGGCGATAACGTCAGCCGTGGCCAACAGATTGCAGAACTGGCGCGAAAAGCGCCGGTCAGCATGCATTTTGAAATTCGTAAAGGCTTTAACAGCGTCGATCCAATGGGTTATCTGCAGTAATATTGCAAGGTCGTGTCACCGAATGATGATGCCCTTGCGTCCCGCCAGATCAATGAAATACTGCCAGGCCACGCGTCCAGAACGCGCGCCGCGTGTCGCCTGCCATTCGATCGCCTCGCTGCGCATAACATCAGGGTGGACCTGTACGCCATGTGCTGCGCAATAGCCTTGAATCATCCGCAGATAATCATCCTGAGAACACGGATGAAAGCCTAACCAAAGACCGAATCTGTCTGAAAGGGATACTTTCTCTTCGACCGCCTCAGAGGGGTTGATCGCGCTAGAGCGTTCATTTTCGATCATATCGCGTGGCATCAGGTGACGGCGGTTCGAGGTGGCATAAAATACCACATTATCAGGGCGTCCCTCAATGCCGCCATCCAGCACAGCCTTCAGGGATTTATAGTGCTGGTCGTCGTGACTGAACGAAAGATCGTCACAAAACAATAAAAATTGCCGGTCGCTGCCCCGCAAGACCGACAAGAGCCGCCCGACGCTAGGCAGATCATCACGTTGCAACTCAACGAGTTTCAGGGTTTCGCCCAGACGTAAAACTGCCGAATGCACCGCCTTGACAAGACTTGATTTCCCCATCCCCCGTGCGCCCCAAAGCAGCGCATTATTAGCCGGCAGACCCCGGGCAAATTGCACGGTGTTTTGCAACAAAATATCGCGGGCGCGGTCCACACCGAGCAGCAGAGACATGTCCACCCGATTGACGGTCTCAACCGGTGCAAGGCGGTCTGGTGAAACCTGCCACACGAAGGCATCAACCGCATCAAAATCTGGGGCTGATACCGGTGGTGGCGACAAGCGCTCTAGGGCTCCGGCGATCCGCTCAAGCGGATCACTTTGCATCTTCGTCATCTTCGTAAAACCCATCGGCTCTTAGTTTGTCTTCGCGTTTTTTCTCAACTCGGCGCACAAGGGAAATTGAGACTTCATACAGGCCGTAGACCACCACAAAAAGGATCACTTGTGTGATAACATCCGGTGGTGTCACTAAAGCCGCCAAAACCAAAATGGCCACCACCGCATATTTTCGGACGTTGCCCAAGCCCTCGGAACTGACCAATCCGGCCTTACCCATCAGGGTCAATAAAACGGGCAGCTGAAAACACAGACCAAAGGCCACGATAAACTTGATCGTCAGGCTCAGATATTCCTGTGCCGAACCCTGAAACGCAATTCCCGCCGTCGCATTATCGACCTCATCGCTCAAAACAGAACCAGCCTGTTGGAATCCAAGGAAAAAGTTAAATGCCAGCGGTGTGACAACGTAAAAGGCGAAGCCTGCACCCAGAAAAAACATAAATGGCGAGGCCAGCATAAAGGGTAAAAAAGCGCCCTTTTCTGATTTATAAAGTCCTGGCGCCACAAAACGCCACATCTGAAAGCTGAGATAGGGGAAGGATAAAATTAACCCGCCCATCAGCGAGATCGAGATCGCAACAAAAAAGCCCTCTTGCAATTTGATCAAGATCAACCCGCAATCGGATTGCCCCCGCTCGGCCAATGCCCCGCAAAGAGGGTGGGTCAAAAAGTCGAAAATCGGGTTCCACACAGTGAAACAGATGATCATGCCGACAATAAACGCCACCACCGAATGAATGAGGCGAGTTCGCAACTCGGTCAAATGCTCTATGAGCGGCGCGGCGCTGTCTTCAATATCGTCTTCAGTGCTCATGCGTCAGGTCTTTTCCTCAGCGGTTGGCGATGGCGGACGGGTGGCGGAGGCCACATTTGCCACGCTGCCACTGGCGAGTGTATCGACACCGGACTTTGGCGGTGAGGTGTCAGCAGTTGGCGCGGTCGTTGCGGCTGTCGCGGACAGTGATTCAGCAGTCGGTCCCGCTGTCGTTCCCGCAGTGGCCTCTGTCGCCTGTCGCACCTCGGCCTTTTTCGCAGTGGCTGAATGAATTTTTTCAGCCGCTGCGGCCCGGTCGCCAGACAGGCCACTTGCCTCTATGTTGGGGTTCCAATTTTTAAATGACTTGGTAGCCTCGGTGACACCATCAAGGCTGGATCTGATCGGGTTGGTGACGGTGTTCAGGGTCTTGGTCACGTCTTTGACACCCGATTCGTCCGCCGCCTGATCCATCGCACGGCTAAATTCGCGCGCCATGCCCTTGGCTTTGCCGATAAACTGCCCGGCTTTGCGAAATAACACCGGTAAATCTTTCGGCCCGACAACGATGAGTGACACAATGCCGATCACCAATAATTCGGTCCAACCAAGGTCAAACATGTCCTAGACCTTATCTTTTTCGGGTGCAGGCGTTGCGGTTTTGTCAGCTGCAGGTGTCACGTCTTTGGCGGCTACAGCCGCCTCGGCCTTGACCTCTGTTGCCTCTTCTTCAAGTTCTTTCGTACCTTCACTGATGCCTTTTTTAAACGAGGTGATCCCCTTGCCCACTTCGCCCATCAGCCCACTAATTTTGCCACGTCCAAACAGAACAAGCACCACCACTGCAATTAGTAAAATTCCCGGAAGACCAATATTATTAAGCATTTTATCACTCCTGTCACATGCGGCTCTGGCATGAGTTCAACTTTATTACTCAAGCCTGTAAAACCCATCGCACGCCGGGAAAAGCCACAAACGACGCCAGTTGCGCTGATTCATGCAAAAATCCTTGTGGATTTTGCCCTAGAACACCATACTGACAATTTAAAGTCAGTAAGTGAGATCATTTTGAGTAACGCAGTGAACCAACGCAGTGACCGGCTTTACAACATTATCCAAATTCTTCGCGCCGGCGGGCTACACACCGCCGCCGATCTTTCGCGGCATCTTGGCGTGACACCGCGCACGATCTATCGTGACATGGACCGTCTTATCGCCTCGGGCATCGACATATGCGGGACCCCAGGTCTTGGGTACCGCAGCGGTGCGTCCGTGAGCCTTCCCGCGCTCAATCTGACGAATGAGGAATTGGAGGTGCTGCATCTGGGGCTCGCAGTGATCGGTGAAGGTGCCGAGCCTGCACTGCAAAGTGCCGCGCTCAGTTTATCACAAAAAATCGAAGCCGTTCTGCCCGAAGAAGGCCAGAGCCCGCCGCAACCCTTTGGCTTTGCGCTTTATCCCTTTGCAGACGCGGCGCGCGGATTTCAGCATATGCCCTCTATTCGTGCCGCGATACGCAGCCGACAAAAACTGCAACTCGCTGATGCCGCAGCATCCGACCAAGTCATCAGGCCGCTCAGTCTGGATTATTGGGGCCGGGTGTGGAGTTGCGTCTCTTGGAGCGAAACGACAGATAATTTCGCTTGCTTCCGGCTGGATCTCATAGACCATCTGACGGCGTTACCAGAGCTTTTCGTGGATGAAAAAGGCAAAACACTGCAGGATTACCGCGCAGGCAGCCACACAAATTAAGCTTATTTTGGGAAAACAAAACAGCGCTTGCGCGGCACCGTCAACCACAAGCGCTGTCCGACGCTGGGCATAAACACATTTGGCACCGTCGCGCGCAAAACGGTATCGCTTTCAGTCATCAGAAACTCGATCAGGCTTTCACGTCCAATGAAACGAGCGCGTTCAACGACACCGCAAGCCGCGACCCCGTCGACAGCCGTGGGTTCTGGCCCTTTGCCGTTGCGGTCGAAATCGATCTTTACATGTTGCGGCCGCACCACGATATCGACCTGGGTACCGTCTGGCAGACCGGGGGACAAAAACTGACCAAAGGGAGTTTCCGCAAGCGAGCCGTTCACCTGACTTTCTATGACGTTTATATCACTAAAAAACGACATAGCCTGTTTATCGTAAGGCGCGGTAAACAAATTATAGGGCGCCCCCGACTGTATGATCCGGCCATCGCGCATCAGGGCAATCTCATCGGCCATGCGCATTGCCTCTTCCGGCTCGTGGGTAACCAGCAGAACTGCGGTATCTTCCTCTTTTAACAAACTAAGGGTTTCGTCGCGAATGCCATCTCGCAGGCGGTTATCCAGCCCTGAAAAAGGCTCATCCATCAATAAAATACGCGGCTGCGGGGCCAAAGCCCGGGCCAGAGCAACGCGTTGCTGCTCTCCGCCTGACAACGCATGGGGATAGCTTTTGAGATGCCGCCGCAACCCAACCCTATCCAGCAATTCAAGTGCGCGTTGTCGTTGCGCAGCCACAGGACCGTTCAGGCCAAACACAACGTTTTGTTCAACGGTCAAATGTGGGAACAGCGCAAAATCCTGAAACATCAATCCGATCGAGCGGTTTTCAGGCGCTGTGGTCGAGGCCCCGTTACACACCATCCGGCCGTCCACCCAAATCTCGCCAGAATCGGGCACCTCGATCCCCGCAATCATCCGCAAGGTGGTCGATTTTCCACAGCCCGAAGGCCCCAGCAAACAAGTGACCTGACCCGGCAAGATACGCAGTGAAACATTATCCACAACCGTGCGGGACCCAAACCGCCGCATCAGGTTTTTAATTTCCAGCCGCGCTGTCTCGGTTGTCACGATAGGCCTCACAAGCAGATATCCAAAACAAGAAAGATATCCAGAATAGGAAAGATATCCAATCGAATTAGCAGTGTGTCACCACCGTGGCAAGCCGCGCTGCAACAGGCTGTACCAGCGCGCGCCGCCCTGCCAGCCAAACCATAGTGCCTGTCAACTTTTTGGGTGTTGCAGCCACCCGTATCCCTACCGTATCCCCCGGCCACGGGTCGCTTTGATCAGTGGGGGGCATTCACAGCCCCTAATATTGCCGGTTCCGAGTACCAATAGGCCTTTGTCTTCATAAACTATCACGTCAGCTTCACAGGTTTACCATGGGGTGTATGCAGATAGGCCTGCACCCAAGCCGCGCGCATGTCTTCGATCTGTGCCGGATCAGCCAACTGTAAATCATTTAGCAAACTCTCAAAAGCGGCAAGCCACGCGGCAAAATAATCGTCGCCGCCATTCAATTGTTTGGACACACCGTGCGCCTTTAGCTTCGCCCCGAAAAGCTGCCCCCAATCAGACCACTCAAAGCATCCATCGCGGTGCAAATGTACCGTCAACGCGAACAGTTGGGCGTGCCAAGGTTGCTCGAACACAGGCGCTTGTCCAATTTCTAACGACATCAACTTGTCCTCGATTTGGCCAATGATGCCGGCTGCAGATAGGGTTGCCATATATCCAAAACCACCTCATCGTCGGGATGCTCGGCACCCGACCATAAAGCACTGCGCAAAAACACCACAGAATATAGCGGTTCGGGCGCCTCGCCCAAACCATGTGCGTTGCTGTCGGGAAAAATATGCGCCCCGTGATAATTAAGAACCTGTCCCTCGGCACCGCGCGCATAGCGAGGCAATCGACTGTGGCCACCGGCGACAAGGCTGTTGTGGCCAAACCGGCGCACAATAACCCTGTCCCCCACCTCAAACTTTGCAACGGTCTGACTATCGCGCAACGTTGGACCACCTGATGACAGAGCTTTTTGCACCCGCTCTGATTTTAAGCACCGCTGTGTCAAATCTGGCGCTGCAGATAGCGATCGCCCAGCTTTAAGCTCGTCCGTGGTGAGCACGCCGGTCGCAACCAAAATGTCTGCCAACCCGGACAGCCACTTTTCATAGTAAGAAAAGCGCATGTAATCTTGCGGCGACAGGCATTCACGCTGGTGCCGCGATCGGTCGAGCGACCACTGCCCCAACGCGCCAGAGGCCAAGGTCAAAGCAAGCGCCCGGGCGTGCCAGTCTTTTGCAAACACCGGCGCATCCGCAGTTTCGGGGTGCAGTGGACCATCGCCAATACGGCCCCCCATATCATGCAACCGGCTCATTTCGGCGCCCGCGGCAGGCCCATGCCGATCATGCAATCCCGACTGACCCAATCGCACAGGGCCGCCTCGTCCAGATCCGCGGTTTCCGGCGGGCGCATCGGCAATACAAGATAGCGGATTTCAGCGGTTGAATCCCAGACCCGAATCGCCGTGCTATCGGGCAGTGAAACACCGAACTCGGCCAGAACACGCCGTGGCTCGCGCACCGCACGGGCCCGGTAGGCGTCAGATTTATACCAAGCTGGCGGAATGCCCAAAAGTGGCCAAGGATAACAACTGCAAAGGGTGCAGACCACCAAATTATGGAGCGCCGCAGTATTTTCGACGATCACCATATGTTCGCCCTGACGCCCGTAAAACCCGAGGTTCTGCAACAAAGGCATCGGATCGGCCAGCAAGCGTGCGCGAAACCCATCGTCACACCAAGCTTTGGCCACCACACGGGCCCCGTTCTGCGGCCCAATATCGTTTTCATAGGTTGAAATGATCGCCGCCAGCGCGTCGGGATCTATCAGACCTTTTTCGCGCAAAATCGTCTCGAGAGCCTGCACACGCAGCGCAGGATCGGGCGGTAATAAACTGTGAGGGTGATTAGGATCGGAATCGTGGGGCATGGAGATTACACTGCGCAATCCATTCCGACATGTCCAGCATAGAAACGCCTCTTGCCCCCCTGCATAAAACTGCCTACATACGGCCCACGCTCTTACAATTGTGGGGACCTATGGAAAACGTTGTGCTGATCATTCACCTATTACTGGCTTTAACGCTGATCGGCGTGGTGCTTTTGCAACGCTCTGAGGGCGGCGGCCTCGGCATGGGCAGCGGCGGCGGCGGCGGTGGCGCGATGACGGGGCGCAGCGCAGCCTCGGCACTGGCCAAAGTGACCTGGATTTTGGCGATTTCCTTTATCATCACTTCGATGACGCTGACAATTATCGCGGCACAGAAATCTGCCGGCAGTTCGGTGATCGACCGCCTTGGCGGCTCTGCGGCGGTTGAACAGCAAGATGAGCAAAGTCTACCCGATATTGACGACCTTTTGCCACCCAGTGCGGACGATGCGGCGCCCTTGGTTCCTCGCGCCGACTAAACCACCACAGTTTGCGGCTGCTTTATTTTCGGCAACATGATGTTGCGGCGCGCTTGCCAAAGGGTCGGGTTTCCTGTATTGGATAAATCCCGTAGAACAGCGATATGTTGACCGTTATAGGCAGCCTACTTTACTCATGCGGGAGCGCCTGATCAATGGCACGATTTATATTCATTACCGGCGGTGTGGTGTCCTCTTTGGGCAAAGGTTTGGCTTCGGCTGCCTTGGGCGCATTGCTTCAGGCGCGCGGATTTTCGGTCAGATTGCGCAAGTTAGACCCTTACCTGAATGTAGATCCCGGCACCATGAGCCCGTTCGAACACGGCGAGGTGTTTGTCACCGATGACGGTGCCGAAACCGACCTTGATTTGGGACATTATGAACGCTTTACCGGTGTGGCTGCGCGCACCACAGATTCTGTCAGCTCAGGCCGAATATACTCGACCGTGCTCGAGAAAGAGCGGCGCGGCGATTACCTTGGTAAAACCATTCAAGTCATTCCCCATGTCACCAATCAAATCAAAGAGTTCATTTCAATCGGCGAAGACGAGGTCGATTTCATGCTGTGCGAGATTGGCGGTACTGTTGGCGACATCGAAGGCTTACCGTTTTTTGAAGCAATCCGTCAGTTCAGTCAGGATAAACCCCGTGGCCAATGTCTTTTTATGCATCTGACTTTGCTGCCGTTCATCAAGGCCAGTGGCGAATTAAAAACCAAACCCACCCAGCACAGCGTCAAGGAATTGCGCAGTATCGGCATTGCACCGGATATTCTTGTGTGTCGCTCAGAGGGGCCAATTCCGGCGAAAGAACGCGAAAAACTGGCACTCTTTTGCAATGTGCGTCCCGAAAGTGTCATCGCAGCGCAGGATTTAAAGTCGATCTATGAGGCACCCTTGGCTTACCATCGGGAAGGTCTGGATCAAGCGGTGCTGGATGCGTTCCAGATCAATCCGGCGCCCAGACCCGAATTGTCGCGTTGGGAAGACGTTGCCGACCGGATCTACAACCCCGAGGGCGAGGTCAAGGTCGCGATTGTCGGCAAATACACCCAGCTTGAGGACGCCTACAAGTCGATCGCCGAGGCGTTGACCCACGGCGGTATGGCCAACCGTGTAAAAGTGCGCGTCGAATGGGTCGATGCCGAGATTTTCGACCGTGAAGACGTCACGCCGCATCTGGCCCCGTTCCACGCTATTTTGGTACCAGGCGGTTTTGGTGAACGCGGCACCGAAGGAAAGATAAAAGCGGCGCAGTTTGCCCGCGAACACAAGATCCCTTACCTTGGGATTTGTCTTGGCATGCAGATGGCGGTGATCGAAGCTGCACGAAACGTTGCGGGTGTGATCGCAGCAGGATCAGAGGAATTTGATCACGAATCGGGTGAAAAGCGCTTTGAACCGGTGGTCTATCACCTCAAGGAATGGGTGCAGGGAAATCACAAAGTGGCGCGCAGCCATTCCGACGACAAAGGTGGCACCATGCGCCTTGGTGCCTATGATGCCACGCTGAAAGACGGCTCAAAAGCGGCCAAAATCTATGGTACAACCACAATCGACGAACGCCATCGGCACCGCTATGAAGTCGATGTGAAATACCGCAAGGCGCTTGAAGCAGAGGGTCTGAAGTTTTCCGGGATGTCACCAGACGGTCGCCTGCCCGAGATTGTCGAATGGGACAATCACCCATGGTTTATTGGCGTCCAGTTTCATCCAGAACTGAAGTCAAAGCCATTTGCCCCCCACCCGCTATTCAAGGATTTTGTGCGTGCCGCCAAGGATATATCCCGTCTGGTCTGATCCCCCAAGCCCATGCAGTCGGGGGCAGTAAATGCTGTCGTATCAACATCTGTATCATGCCGGCAACATGGCCGATGTCCACAAACACAGCCTGCTGGCGTGGATGCTGCAGTATCTGACCCAAAAAGAGAAGCCAGTCAGCTATATCGAGACCCATGCTGGGCGCGCCCTATACGATCTGACATCTGATGAGGCGATCAAAACCGGCGAGGCCGCCGAAGGCATCAATCGGGTTTTGGCGGCAAACTGGTTTAGCGAATCCCACCCTTATCTGCAGGCCCTAACTAAGATCCAGGCGCAACACGGCCCGCAAAGCTATCCCGGGTCGCCACTTTTGGCGGCCGAAACCTTGCGACCGACCGACAGCCTTCATCTGGCGGAATTGCATCCCCAGGAATCCACTGCGCTTGAATATGCGATGTCGCCGTATAGGGCGCGCTGTTATACGCAAGACGGCTTTACCCTGGCGCAATCGCTCTGCCCACCGATGCCACGGCGCGGGATGCTTGTGATTGATCCAAGCTATGAGATGAAATCAGAATACGGCACCCTGCCCGGCTTTATCCGTCAGATCCACCGTAAATGGCCGGTCGGGATAATCGTACTGTGGTACCCGTTGCTCACCACAGGGACGCATCACAGCATGGTGGAGGAACTTGCACACATCTGCCCCGAAGGGCTGCGTCACGAGGTGGCTTTTGCCCCAGCGCGCCCAGGCCACAAGATGATCGGATCGGGCTTGTTTGTGATCAACCCGCCGTTTGCACTGGCGCCAGAGGCGGCGCGCATGAGCAGATGTTTCAAAAATATCAACCGCAACAAACGAGGAAAAGCAAATGACTAAAGCTTATTGGATCGTACATGCAACCATCAACGACGTTGATGCATATGCAAAATACCGCGAGGCCAACGCTACAGCCTTTGCCAAATACAACGGCCGTTTCTTGGTTCGTGGCGGTGCGCAAGAGCTGCGCGAAGGCCAGCAGCGCCCCAGATCAGTTGTGATCGAATTCCCCACATTAGAGGCGGCAAAGGCCTGTTACGACAGCCCCGAATATCAAGCCGCCAAAGCCCTGCGCGTGCCGGTCTCTGACATCGATCTTGTGATCGTCGAAGGCTTTGATATATAAAAGATCCCGCCACCCCACAAAGGGGAAGTCTGGCAGAAATTTAAATCCAGAAAGCCAAAGATGTTTGCAGATTTTCTAAAGCAGCTGACCGCACCAAGCCCCGCGCCTATCAAAGACGGGGATGCCCGTTTGGCACTGACCGCTCTGCTCGTGCGAATCGCCCGCACTGATGGCGCTTATATCCAAACCGAAGTTGATCGGATCGACACCATCACGTCGCTGCGTTACGGTCTGACCCCTGAGGCGGCGGCAAAATTGCGCCAAGACGCCGAAACCCTTGAGAGCGAGGCCCCAGACACCATTCGCTTTACCCGTGCGATCAAAGATGCTGTGGCATATGAGGACCGCTTAGACGTTATCGAAGGTCTGTGGCAGGTGGTTCTTGCCGACGGTACGCGCGAAGCCGAAGAGGATACGCTGCTACGTCTTGTTTCAAGCTTACTCGGCATCAATGACCGCGACAGCGCCTTGGCCCGCCAACGCGTCAGTCGCACCCTATGAGCTGTCAAATTGAATCCGGTCACAACCCTAGTAACAAAAATGCTATCTAAGGTTGTTTTTGACATCAAAGGCCTAGGGCAGATTTATCACAGACGCGGGGTGCCGCACCCGTTTTGCATGAAAATGCCTCCATTTTGACCTTTAACAGACCATTAATCACAGATTGATCGTTGAAAATCTGAAATTATAGGGCTTAAGTGGTGCACATATTATGAGCAATGGGACGAGAGCTTAGTGTCAGACCCAACACCAGTTATCGAGATTCGTGACTTACACAAAAGTTTTGGTAAGCTAGAGGTCCTGAAAGGGGTTGATATCTGTGCGCGCAAAGGTGACGTTGTGGCGTTAATCGGGTCTTCGGGGTCGGGAAAGTCAACCCTTTTACGCTGTATCAACCTATTGGAAAACAGCCAGCAGGGTGACATCTTATTCAAAGACGAACCCGTTCTATGGCAAGGTGATGGTCTTGAGCGTCGCCCCGCTGACACAAAGCAAGTGCTGCGCATGCGCACCAATCTTTCTATGGTGTTTCAACAGTTCAATCTGTGGTCTCATATGACGATTTTGCAAAATGTAATGGAGGCACCAGTCACTGTGCTTGGCCTGCCTAAAGACACCGCCGAAACCGCAGCGCGTGGCTATCTTGAAAAAGTTGGCATTGGCGAGAAATGTGATGCCTTTCCTGCCCAGCTTTCCGGCGGTCAGCAACAGCGTGCAGCGATTGCCCGCGGGCTATGTATGAGCCCAGAGGCGCTGTTATTTGACGAACCCACCTCGGCACTGGACCCCGAACTTGAACAAGAGGTTATCGCGGTCATTAAGGATTTGGCCAGCGAGGGCCGCACCATGGTGATTGTCACCCACGACATGAAGCTTGCCGCAGATGTCGCTGACCATGTTGTGTTTTTGCATCTTGGTCGGATAGAAGAAGAAGGCCCGCCAGCCACGCTGTTCGGCGCCCCAAAATCACAACGCCTGCAGCAGTTTCTAAGTTCAACCGTTGCAGCCTGAACACCAAAACCAAACGTTAAACCAAGGAGAGACCATGAAAAATCTTATCTTAACCACAGCCGCCCTGGCCCTGACCGCCGGATTGGCCTATGCGGGCGACACCGTGCGCCTGGGCACCGAGGGTGCCTATGCGCCGTGGAACTTTATCAATGATGCCGGCGAAGTCGACGGTTTTGAGCGTGAGGTTGGCGACGAACTGTGCAAACGCGCCAAACTGACCTGTGAATGGGTTGTGAACGATTGGGACAGCATTATCCCCAATCTGGTCTCTGGCAACTATGACGCAATTATTGCCGGCATGTCGATCACCGATGAGCGCGATGAAGTAATCGATTTCACCACCAACTACAGCCAGCCTGACCCCTCTGCTTACTTGGCTCTGTCGAACGATGTAGATCTGGCTGGCGGTGTGATCGCCGCGCAATCCAACACCATTCAATCGGGCTATATCGCCACGACAAGTGCCACTTTAGTTGAGTTCTCCACACCGGAAGAAACCCTTGCGGCGGTGCGCAACGGCGAGGCTGATGCGGTTCTGGCTGACAAATCCTTTCTGGCGCCGATCGCAGCAGAGAATGCCGATCTGATGCTGGTGGGCGACAACATCATGCTTGGTGGCGGCGTTGGCATGGGCATTCGTGAAAGCGACGGTGAATTGAAAGACAAATTCTCGGCAGCCATCAATTCGATGAAGGCTGACGGTTCGCTGAACACGCTAATCACGAAATGGGAAATTGGCGAAACCTTTTAATCGTCTTTTGGCAAAGGGCCCCGCGCCCTTTGCCACCACTTAGCTTTTGTCGGCTCCCGCCCGTTATTGCCCTGCCCGTTATCTGGTCAAAGACCCGAAGAGGCCCCTGATTTTTAGTTTTTGTTCTGACCCCGAACTGTTGCCTCGGACGCAGTGGCTGTTGTGTTATCTGACCACAGGTAAACACATGGGTTTTTACGCCTCATTTGTGACGGTCCTGCTGTTGCTGGCGATTACCGCGCCGACGGCGCTGATGTTCGGCTTTGCAGGTGCCAGCGCTGCGCGTTCGCAGTTTGCGCCGGTGCGGTGGTTTGGAAAAATCTATATCGCCATTGTGCGCGGTGTTCCCGACATTGTTTTCTTTTTATTTTTCGTCATTGCTCTGGATCAGGCGTTGGAATGGATGCGCCATAAAACGCTCTGCCCAGACTGGACCGAGAACATTCGCCAAGGCGCGGATTTTGTCGTCTGTCAGGCGGCCAAACTGCCACAGGGGGACTCGCCGCAATGGGTGCATAAAACTTATGGGTTTGCCCTGGCGGTATTTACGTTTGCCATCGTCTTTGGCGCCTTTGCCAGCAATGTGCTTTTTGGCGCAATGCAAGCGGTACCGCGCGCCCAGATCGAGACGGCTGAAGCTTACGGAATGACAAGACGCCAAAGCTTTTGGCGTATTCTGGTGCCACAGATGTGGGTCTATGCCCTGCCCGGCCTTTCAAATCTGTGGATTGTTTTGATCAAATCCACGCCGCTGTTGTTTTTGCTGGGCATCGAAGACATCGTTTATTGGGCCAACGAACTCGGCGGCAGCAAACTGGCCCGGTTCAGCGCCTATCCCCATGGCGATTGGCGGATGTGGTATTTTCTGGTGCTCTTGGTCTTCTACCTTGCCTTCACCAAAGCCTCTGAGGTGATACTGGACCGATTGATGAAAAAACTAACCTATGGCCAATCCACAACGGGTGGCGCACAACAACAGGCTGCGGGCCTATGAGTTGCTGGGACACCGTTGCCGACTATGGCCTCAGGGCCATAGGCATCGGACTGCGTGGCTTGCCGAAAACCGATTTTACCCTGTGCCAACAGGTGACACTGATCGGATCGGGCATGATCTGGAATGTCTATTTTGGTGTAATTTCACTGTTTGTTGGATTTTTCTTTGCGATATCACTGGCTTTGGGTAAATTTTCAGACCGGTGGTGGCTTCGGCTTCCTGCAGATTGGTTTGTGTTTATCTTCCGGGGCTCACCACTGTTTATCCAACTATTCTTTGCCTATTTTCTCTTTCTTAGCCTTAAAAAACACTATTCGTTTTTCGATCCGTTCACTGCCGCTTGGCTGGGGGCGTTGATCGTGCTGGTTTGTAACACAGCGGCCTATTCGGCGTCTATTTTTCACGGTGCCCTACTGTCGATCCCGAAAGGCGATATCGAGGCAGCCGATGCCTATGGGCTGTCTGGTTGGACACGGTTTCGCAAAATCATCTGGCCAACGATGTTGCGACTGGGTTGGCCGGCCTATACCAATGAAGCAATTTTTTTGTTTCACGCCACAGCACTGGTTTTTTTCTCTGCGTTTCCGGCCTGGCAACAACGTGGAGATGCGTTGTATTACGCAAGTTACTTTGCCGATAAAACTTTCAATCCGTTTGTACCCTACCCGATACTTGGGGGATTTTTCATCTTGCTGACCCTTCTGGTCATTGGGTTTTTCAGCGCGATCAACCGCCGACTGAACCGGCATATTCCGGCGGAGGATTACCAAAAAATCCGCTTGCGTTTGAACATGTTCCGGTAATATTATAAATTTGATCAAATGTTGATACCACTTGATTAAAAAGTGCATTTAAATAATAAACATAGTACAATCTTCTTTTATATTTATGATCAAAAATAAATGTATGACGCAAGACTTATGGAGAGACTGATGCAAGATTGGCTTGACCAGCACGCAGATATTACGGCGTTGCGCTTGGCCGTGGCCGATCTTAACGGCCAAGCCCGCGGTAAACGACTGCCGCGGCAATTTTCGGGTAAGGTTTTTGATGGTGGCACAAGATTGCCATTTTCAACGCTAAATGTGGATCTTCTGGGCCAAGATATCGACGACAGCCCACTGGTATTTGACACTGGCGACGCAGACGGCTTGCTTGTGCCCACAGCACGCGGTTTTATCCCTATGCCGTGGCTCGACACACCAACGGCGATGTTGCCCATGGGGATGTTCTACCCCGACAATACTGCATTTGATGGTGATCCCCGCCATGCGCTGCACCGGGTGCTTGAGCGCTACACACAGCATCACCTGACCCCGGTGTCTGCCATTGAAATGGAGTTTTATCTGATTGACACCTCGGGACCGGCCCCCCAGATACCCTGCGTGCCAGGCACCACATATCGTCATGCGGTGGCCGATACTTTGTCGATCAGCGCGCTGGATGATTTTGACGGGTTTTTAACTGATCTATATGCCGCTTGCAAAGCGATGGATATTCCTGCCGATGCCGCGATCTCGGAAAGTGGTGTAGGTCAGTTTGAAATTAATCTTCTGCATTGTGATGATGCGCTGCGCACCGCCGATAACGCTTGGTTGTTTAAAATTGCAGCCAAAGGCGTGGCCCGCAAACACGGATTTACCGCCAGTTTCATGGCCAAACCCTACCCCGACAGCGCTGGATCCGGAATGCACAGCCATTTTTCGGTGCTGGATGCCGAAGGCCGGAATATTTTTGATGACGGCAGCCCAAACGGATCAGAGACGCTGCGCCACGCCGTGGCGGGCTGTCTTGCCGCCATGGCAGATAGCAGTTTGATTTTTGCACCTTTTGACAACAGCTTTGAGCGTCTTGTGCCCGGGGCCCATGCTCCGACGTCTCTGTGCTGGGGATATGACAATCGCACCACAGCATTGCGGATACCAGCAGGGCCACCAAAAGCACGCAGGATCGAACACCGCGTCGCCGGGGCCGATACCAATCCATACTTAATGCTGGCCGCCATCCTTGGGGCCGCGTTGAACGGAATTGAGGACAAAACCCCAGCACCACCGGCCATCACGGGCAACGCCTATGGCCACGCCGCGCCACAAATTGCACAATCTCTCGAACAGGCGATCACCAACTTTGAGCACAGCGACCACATCAAGCGCTTGTTCCCAGCGCTGATGATCGATAACTTTTCCCGCACCAAACACCAAGAAAACCGTATTCTGACGGATCTGGACAGCAAAACGCGCAGCGCGATTTACCTCAAGGCTCTCTAAACAAGCTTGTTGTCCAGAGCTTGTGGACATAAGCTAACCCAAAAAATTGAACAGGTGTTTTATGAAGATCGGTATTTTGGCAACCGGACATGCGCCAGACAGTCTCAAGGCCAAGCTTGGTGATTATCCGGCGATGTTCGCAACGTTGTTGGAGGGGCACGGGTTTACCTTTAAAACATGGAATATTGAAAATCAGCAATTTCCACAGTCACTTACACAGGCTGATGGCTGGCTAATCACCGGCTCGCGCCACGGCGTTTACGAAGACCACCCTTGGATTGCGCCTTTGGAAACCTTTGTCCGGCGAGCATATGAGGCCCATATCCCCATGGTTGGCGTTTGTTTCGGTCACCAGATCATCGCACAGGCATTGGGCGGAACGGTCGCCAAATTTGCGGGCGGTTGGAACATAGGCCATACCGAATATACCTTCGAAGGCGCGCCACTTGCTCTGAATGCTTGGCATCAGGATCAGGTGACCCAAATTCCAGCTGACGCCCGGGTGGTTGGACAAAATAGCTTTTGCGAAAACGCCTTTTTGGTCTATGGCAACCGCGCCTTTACACTGCAGGCCCATCCCGAGTTTGAAGCCGCGTTTATCGAGGGTCTGATCCGCACGCGGGCGCCGGGCGTTGTGCCAGCAGACGTGATACAAGCCGCCCATGATGCGCTCGACAACCCCATTCAAAATAACGTTATTGCCGAGACAATGGCGAATTTTTTCAAGTTAAAGAGGCCATAATGTCAAATTGGATCGACAAGCTTCCCGCCGCTGCGCAGACCTATCTGCAAGATCGGCGTTTGGACGAAGTGGAATGCATCATCTCAGATTTGCCAGGCGTGGCGCGTGGCAAAGCGGTGCCCGCCAGTAAGTTCGCCCGCCAAACCTCATTTCACCTGCCGGATTCAATCTTTTATCAAACCATCACCGGCGATTGGGGCGAGGCCGCCGGTGATGAGGGATTTATCGAGCGCGACATGGTGCTGCGCCCCGATATGGCCACCACTAGCGCGGCGCCCTGGACTGCCGATTGGACGCTGCAAGTCATTCACGACGCCTATGATCGCAACGGCGTGGCAATTCCCTATTCGCCGCGTAACGTGCTGAAACGCGTGGTGAAGCTCTATCATGATCGCGGCTGGAAACCGGTTGTAGCGCCAGAGCTGGAATTTTTTTTAGTAGCCCGAAATCTGGATCCAACCCAAAATATCAAACCAATGATTGGTCGCTCGGGCCGGCCAGCAGCCGCGCGGCAGTCCTATTCAATGACGGCCGTCGATGAATTTGGGCCGGTCATTGACGACATCTATGATTTTTCCGAGGCACAGGGGTTTGAGATCGACGGCATTACCCAAGAGGGCGGCGCCGGCCAACTTGAGATCAACCTGATGCATGGTGATCCAGTGGCACTGGCAGACGAGGTGTTTTATTTTAAACGCCTGATACGCGAAGCCGCGCTGCGCCATGATTGCTATGCAACCTTTATGGCCAAACCTATCGCCACAGAACCTGGCAGCGCGATGCATATTCATCACTCAATGCTGGATATGGCCACGGGTAAAAATCTGTTCTCAGATGATGAGGGGCGCGAAACTGAGGCGTTTTTCCAATTTATTGGCGGGTTGCAAACGAATTTACCAGATGCGATCGCAATGATTGCGCCTTATGTCAACAGCTACCGGCGCTATGTTAAAGACCATGCAGCTCCGATCAACCTTGAATGGGCCTATGACAATCGCACAACGGGCATTCGAATTCCATTGGCCGACCCACAATCACGCCGGGTCGAAAACCGCGTCGCCGGGATGGATTGCAATCCATATCTGGGTATTGCCGCCTCTCTGGCGTGCGGATATCTTGGATTGATCAATCAAGACAAACCCAGATCCAAGTTTTCCGGAGAGGCCTATACTGGAGATGGCGATATTCCCCGCGGTGTCGGCAGCGCTCTGGACAACCTTGATGCCGCGATGGCACTGCAAGAGGTCTTGGGCCCTGAGTTTGCGCGTGTCTATTCGATTGTAAAGCGCGCTGAATACGAGGAGTTTTTGCAAGTGATCAGCCCTTGGGAACGTGAACACCTGCTGTTAAATGTATGAATTTACTGTATTCTAATGATACACTAGGTCAGTACCCAGACAGTTGGTACACCGCAACCACCCCGCCGCTGCCCGCCTTTGCCCCCTTGAGCAAAGACATTAGCGCGGATGTTTGTATCATTGGGGCTGGATATACTGGTCTTTCCGCGGCGCTCACTCTGGCGGAGCGCGGATATGACGTTGTGGTGCTTGAGGCGCAACGTGTTGGCTTTGGCGCCTCGGGGCGCAATGGCGGGCAATTGGGCAGCGGCCAAAACGTCGATCAGGGCAAACTGGAACGGATGATGGGCGCCGATGATGCCAACCGGCTCTGGCGTTTGAGCGAAGATTCGAAAGATATGGTCAAATCGCTGATCGCACAGCATCAGATTGAGTGCCATCTCAAACCCGGGATTGCCCATATGGCGCTGACTTCTAAAGAGATGGCCGCGCTTCACCTTGAGGCCGAGTATTTATCAGATCAATATGGCTACGACCAAATCAACACGTTGGACAAGGCGCAAGGACAAGCCCTGTGCCCATCGCCTGTCTATCATGGAGGTTATCTGGATCACGGTGCGGCGCATTTGCACCCGCTGGCCTTTGCGCTGGGCTTGGCGCGCGCCGCCAAAGCCGCTGGCGTGCACATTTATGAACAAAGCGAAGTCACAGATATTCGCAAGGGCACAAAACCGGTGATCACCTGCCGTGACGGGGCGGTCACCTGCACACATGCCATTTTGGCCTGCAACGGCTATCTGGGCCAGCTCAACCGCAAGGTTGCCGGGCGGGTGATGCCCATCAATAACTTTATCGCCGCGACCGAACCGCTTGGCAAAGATACAGCGCAAGTGTTGACGCAAGACATAGCTGTTGCAGACACAAAGTTTGTAGTTAACTATTTTCGCCTATCCCATGACGGGCGATTGTTATTCGGCGGGGGCGAAAATTACAGCTATCGTTTTCCCACCAATATCGCCGCCAAAGTACGCAGACCGATGCAAAAAATCTTTCCACATCTGCGCGACGTCAAGATTGACTATGCCTGGGGCGGTACATTGGCCATCACCGCGCATCGCCTGCCCTATCTGGCGCGTCTGGACAACAACATCCTGTCAGCCTCGGGCTATTCAGGGCACGGGGTCGGTGCGGCCACGCTGTCGGGCAAATTGATGGCGCTGGCTATCGCTGGCCAATCTGAAGGGTTTGACACGATGGCGCGGATGCCCTCGGTGCCATTTCCGGGCGGCAAATGGGTGCAATCACCATTGCTGAAATTGGCGATGACTTGGTACAGTTTGCGCGACAATTTGGGGATTTAGCGGATTCAAGGCTCCAAGCAATTAAATGAAAGCTAAAGAATGCGCCTGTCCTGTTCAGGAAGGTTACTAAGAAATATACTTTGAACCAAAAACGACCTGCAACTTTTATAAATAGGCATTTTGAATTTAAAATGTTGACCTTTTTCGAAATAAAATCAACAAAGTACATTGAGATTGCCTTTTAGGTCAGGAGTTTGAGTATGTCAAAGACAAGTCTTACTGTTTTAATTATTATCGAGGGACAAGCACCCGCCTCTGTAGACCTGAAGCGCGTCGACAAAAATCTCACTGTTAGCTGCAACTGTTCGTCAGAAGATAAAATTTGCAGTCATATCATTTCGACGCTCTTTGGCGAAGAAGCCAAAATTGTTGGTTGTGACGGGACTTTGACTAAAACGATCGCAGACATGCTCGCGGGAAGCGATGTTGAACATGCCTTTTGGAAATTACGCGATCTAACGGTGAAATCTGCCAAACTTAAAGCTGAGCTCGCTCAGGCTCGAACGAACCTCGGCGAAGCAATTATAGATTTCAAACCTTGGTAAGGGTGAATCCGGGAGTTCGATCCTTTCCTGCGGC
>Ga0206131_10000776_pt1 | contig 42858 bp, 40 predicted proteins | sample Helgoland_Spring_FD_148636 | JGI IMG/M metagenome (GOLD analysis project Ga0206131, IMG submission 148636) | Pelagic subsurface seawater microbial communities from Kabeltonne, Helgoland, North Sea - Helgoland_Spring_Bloom_20160517_1 | ecosystem: Environmental > Aquatic > Marine > Epipelagic ... | reverse complement strand
ATACAGCGTTGATGTGTTGTGGTATGATAAAATAAAAAATCCTTACGGTTGGGCAACTTATCAAATAAACGTCACTGGTGAGGGTGCGCATTCATTTTTTGGTGTACCTTACCAAGAAAATAAAATGCCTTAATTATGATATTTCCACCTCCAACTCCTCCAGGTTCTTAGTTTAAAACATCTAAATAAATTTTGTTAACTTTGTTTATATGGAATACTGCAGTCCCTCAAGCGTTACATATCATTATATTCAAGATAATTCTTGTTTTTCAGCAGTTTTAATTAATTATGAATATAACAATGTTTAATAAAATGACCTTATCGGATTTGAAAATATACCTACTAAATAGTATTGCATTAGTCGTTTCATTTAGTGAAATAGAAGCAGTACTTAAAATAATACTATTGCTCGGATCAATAGTTTATACTGCACAAAGAATATACGCTAACTACAAAGAAAACAAATGAATTACTTTACTTATAATGAATTTGATTCTCCTGACATGCCTGGAAGTGGTTCGTTAATGCACGAAGATTTTCTTGATATGCTTGACGAGGTAAGAGATAAGTTTGGTAAACCCATCATTATAAATAGTGGCTACAGGACAGAAGAGCATAATGCTGCAGTCGGAGGGAAGCCTAAAACAGAAACATCAAAGGGATCAAGCCACATGTATGGATTGGCTGCAGATATAAAATGCACCAATTCTACAGATAGATTTCATTTAATATTTCTATTGCAAGAAACAGGTTTTCAAAGAATAGGAGTTGCTGACACTTTTATTCATGTAGATTTAGATTTTGACAAGTCTCAACAAGTAATGTGGACTTATTAGTATGAAAAAGATATTAGAATTTTTTGGGACAAAAGTATTTAAGCAAATTGGTGACGTTGTTGATGAGTTGTTTACTAGCGATGAGGAAAGAATAAGAGCCAAAAATGAAATATTTAAAGTTCTTCAAGAGAAAGAGCTTGAGCTTCAAAAAATGCAGACTGAAATAATAGTCGCAGAAGCCAAAGGAAATTGGCTACAAAGAAGTTGGAGACCAATACTTATGTTGTCATTTGGATTTATAATTATTTATACCAAGTTTATATCTCAGTTATCATCTCATTTAATAACTCCTGAATTAGAGCCAGAGTTTTGGAATCTACTAGAGATTGGTATTGGGGGATATGTAATAGGAAGAAGTGCTGAAAAAATTGTAGACAAAGCAGGTCCAATATTTAAAAATAAAAAATAGTATATTTGTTAAAGTAAAATATTAGTTATGCCAAAGATTAGCACATACAATACCGTAACTCCACAAGGAACTGATAAGATTATTATTAGTCAAGAAAATGGAACGCCTACAGACGTAACTAAAAATATTACCGTAGATGGATTAAAGGAATATATTAATACTGAACCTACACCAACACCAAATATTTATGTTCTTAAACTTCTTACAGAACCATTAATAAGTAGATATAAGGTTTGTATTCAAAAACCTATTGAAACAGATTGGTTAAATAAAAATCCTAGGCTTTTTATGTTTAGATACAAGAAAGCAAAAACTGGCTTAAAAAAGAAAGGATTTATTCATCCATCTCATCAAAACGGTCTATTTACAAGACAAAACTTCCCTGGAAGTAATTGGGGAACTTCAACTCTTTATACTTTAAATTCTGACTTATTACCTCCAATCGATACAGAATGGGATATTAATACAGAATTACAAATTGCAAAAACAGGTACTATTATAACGGATTTTGCTTCACTAAGACCTGCTACTTATATTGAAATTCCTTTTAGTAAATTACAATTTCTTTATAATGAAGCCGACACTGATTTACCATACACCTCTTTGCCTGCTACGGGAGCAGGAACTTTTTGTGCAATAAGAGGTGACAGAAGGTATGATACTAGAACTCCTTGGGATAGTAATCTTTATAATAAATTAATATTAAAATTTGCAATAGGTATACCAAACCCTGCGTGGACAAATTCAAATCATGAGCTGCCTTATATTATGGGTAACTTATCAAATGCTATAAATATTGTATATCAACGAGATCCAAATACATCTGATGTTACTAGGGTGGTAATTACACATGGAAGTAATGCTACTGTTGCAAGGAATTAAAAAATGCGAGGACACCAGTTAGTGAGCATCCTTCGTGGATGCACCAGTTAGGGAGTATCCTTCGTGGATGCACCAGTTAGGGAGTCCTCTTCGCTTAGAATACCTCTGTTAATTCAGGGGTATTTTTTTTTACTTATATTTGTTATAAATCAAATTAAATTAAATGAATGATATTCGTAAGATAGCAGTAGGTCCTGATTACAAAGGTGGAGCTATGCATTATGTTGTAGGTCAAGAAATACTTGGAGGTAGTCATTTAATTCATTTAATAAAAATGAATAAAAACCATCAATCGATAGGTATTTTTATAGAAAATAAAAAAGGAGAGATTTTTTTGTGGAAAGAATTTAATCCTAATATGCCTATTTCTATTGAGTATAATATATATTTTCAATGAAATCACCTTTTTATTTTATTGTAAAACCGAAGGATAATAAAAGATACAATAGCACTAAAAAAATAGGTAATATAGATTTTATTACTAGCACATCTAAAGAGGACCATGTGGCCTCAAATCGATATGGAATAGTTGTAGAAACTCCAATAAATTACACTGGACCTATAAAAATAGGAGATACTTTGTTAGTTCATCATAATGTTTTTAAATATTATAATGACATGAAAGGAGTTGAAAGAAGTGGAAAAAGTTTTTTTAAAGATAATTTGTTTTTTATAGATAATGATCAATTTTTCTTATATAATCATAATGGCGTATGGAACGCTCATTCTAAATACTGCATGATAAAACCAATTAAAAAAAAAGAAAGCTATTTAAAAAGTCATGAAAACGAAGAGCCTTTAATAGGGTTGGTTAAATATCCAAATAAATATTTACTTAGCAAAGGAGTAAAAAAAGGTGACAAAGTTTCTTTTAAACCAGATAGTGAATATGAGTTTAATGTTGACGGAGAAAAACTATATAGAATGTTTGATCACCAAATAACTTTATCACTATGAATGTAGATAAAATAAAGTTAGACATTATAAAAGCTGGTGAAAAAGCAGTTAAGCAATTAATAAAAGTTGCTGAAGAACAAATTATAAAATATGGTGAAGATGATGAACTTGCTGCAGATAAATTAAAAAATGCTGCTGCTACAAAAAAATTAGCCATATTTGATGCTTTTGAAATATTAACTAGAATAGAAGCAGAAAAAAATTTAATAGAAGGAAAGGAATCAAAAAATAAAAAACAACCAGTATCAGGATTTGCAGAACGAAGATCAACATAGCTTAATAAAAAATTTAAAAGATTTTTTACCAAAAACAGTTATAACTAATAAAAATAAATCTAAATCTTGGGCTTATGGTTATAACGAAAAATATGACTTTATAGTTATATCAAAATCTGGTGAAATTCAAGATGTTGTTGAAATAGAAGGAATAAAAATAGCATTGCCTAAACCTCCTAAAAAAATACATTCAAATAGTAAAAAAAAATCCGAACAGTATTGGGTTCCTTTTGAATATCCAAAACAACTACAAAAAATTAAATCTATATTTCAATGGCATTCAGCTCCATCATCATTTAAAGATGAATGGGTTGATTATATTGAACAAGAGTTTGATAGAAGAGATGAAGGTTTTTGGTTTATGAATAATGGGGTAGAAACTTATATAACAGGTTCTCATTATATGTATATTCAATGGACTAAAATAGATGTAGGTCTTCCCGATTATAGAGATGCTAATAGAATTTTTTATCTTCATTGGGAAGCGTGCAAGGCTGACAAAAGAAGTTTTGGTCAAGATTATTTAAAAATAAGACGTTCAGGATTTTCTTATATGGCAAGTGAAGAATCCGCAAATATTGGTACCATAAGTAAAGATGCTAGATTAGGCATACTTTCAAAAACAGGTGCTGATGCTAAAAAAATGTTTACAGATAAAGTTGTTCCAATTGTAAATAATTATCCTTTCTTTTTTAAACCTGTTCAAGATGGTATGGATAAGCCTAAAACAGAATTAGCATTTAGAGTTCCTGCTTCTAAAATTACAAAAAAGAATATGTATATAGAAGAAGAAGATATCGTACAGGGATTGGATACTTCTATTGACTGGAAAAACACTGGTGACAATAGTTATGATGGAGAAAAACTAAAATTATTAGTTCATGACGAATCAAAAAAATGGGAAAAACCAAATAACATATTAAATAACTGGAGAGTTACAAAAACTTGTCTTCGTTTAGGTAGTAAAGTTATTGGTAAATGCATGATGGGTTCTACAGCTAATGCTTTAGAAAAAGGTGGAGATAACGGTAAGAAATTATATTTTGATTCAAAAGTTTCTAATAGAAATAGAAATGGTCAAACTAAAAGCGGTCTATACTCGCTTTTTATCCCAATGGAATATAATATGGAGGGTTTTATAGATAGATACGGTATGCCTGTTTTTAGAACTCCTGAAACTCCAATAATAGGTATTGATGGAGAATTAATAACACAAGGAGCTATTGATTATTGGGAGGCGGAAGTTGATAGTTTAAAAAATGATCCTGATGCTTTAAATGAATTTTACAGACAATTTCCTAGAACAGAGTCGCATGCTTTTAGAGATGAAAGTAAACAGTCTCTTTTTAATCTTACAAAAATATATCAGCAGATTGATTATAATGATTCTTTAATAAAAGATAAGTTTTTAACTAGAGGTTCTTTTTCTTGGAGAGATGGAATAAAAGATACTGAAGTTATATTTAGCCCAAACAATAAAGGAAGATTTTTAATTTCTTGGACTCCAAATAAAATGCTTCAAAACAAAAGATATACAAAAAACGGAGTTTTTTATCCAGGGAACGAACACATGGGGGCTTTTGGTTGTGATAGTTATGATATATCTGGAACTGTTGGAGGGGGCGCATCTAATGGAGCTTGTCATGGATTAACTAAATACCATATGGATGAAGGCCCGGTAAATGAATTTTTCTTACAATATGTTGCTAGGCCTCAAACGGCAGAAATATTTTTTGAAGAAATACTTATGGCTTGTGTGTTTTATGGAATGCCTATACTTATAGAAAATAACAAACCTAGATTGCTTTATCATTTTAAAAATAGGGGTTATAGGGGATACTCAATGACTAGGCCTGATAGGTCATGGAATAAGCTTTCTAAAACAGAAAAAGAACTTGGAGGAATTCCAAATAGTTCAGAAGATATTAAACAAGCTCATGCTGCTGCAATTGAGTCCTATATAGAAAAATATGTAGGATTAGATTTATTAAGTACCTTTAGAGAATCAGATATGATGGGATCTATGTATTTTACAAGAACACTGGAAGATTGGGCTAGATTTAATATAAATAACAGAACTAAATTTGATGCGTCTATTAGTTCAGGTTTAGCAATAATGGCTTGTCAAAAAAGCCTATATCAACCTGTTAAAAAAAAATCAAAAATAAAACTTAACTTTGCTAAATACGACAACAAAGGAAGTTACAGTCAAATCATAAGGTAAATGAAAGATGTAAAAGTAAATATCAATCCAACAGGTTTTCCAAGTCAATTTGTTTCTGACTCTGAAAAAAAATCTTATGAGTTTGGATTACAAATAGGTCAAGCTATTCAATATGAATGGTTCAGAAAAGACGGTGGGCAAAGCAGGTTCTATAACCAATGGGCGGACTTCCATAGATTAAGATTATATGCAAGAGGTGAGCAAAGTGTTCAAAAATATAAAAATGAATTAGCTATTGATGGTGATTTAAGTTATTTAAATTTAGATTGGACTCCAATTCCTATTATTCCAAAATTTGTAGATATTGTTGTTAATGGAATGTCAGATAGGCTTTTTAAAGTAAATGCATATGCTCAAGATGGAATGTCTTTGGACAAAAGAAGCAAATATCAAGTACAACTTGAAAAAGATATGCTTTCTAAAGATTTAATGAAGCAAGTTCAAAATCAATTTGGAATAGATACTTTTGCTACATCAGAAGAAGAAGTTCCAAATACTTCAGAAGAGTTAGCTCTTCATATGCAATTAAAATATAAACCATCTATTGAAATAGCCGAAGAAGAAGCTATTAATACTGTTTTAGAAAGCAATCGATATAATGAAATACAAAAACAACTTTATTATGATCAAACTGTTTTGGGTATTTCTATATGTAAAAATAGATTTTTACCAGGTGCAGGAATATTAATTGATTATGTAGACCCTGCTAATGTTGTTTATAGCTATACAGAAGACCCTCATTTTCAAGATTGTTTTTATTGGGGGGAAATTAAAACATTACCTATAACAGAGCTTAAAAAAATAGACCCAAGTTTGACAAGAGTAGATATGGAAGAAATATCTAAATATAGTCAAAGTTGGTATGATTATAATAATACAGCTCAATACTATAACAACAGTTTGTTTAGTAGAGATAGTGCAACTGTTTTGTTTTTTAATTATAAAACAACGCGAACTTTTACTTACAAGAAAAAAGTAAATGCTTCTGGAGCTGAAAGATTAATTGAAAAAGATGATACTTTTGACCCTACTCAAGAAATGATGGAAGAAGGTAGATTCGAAAAAGTATCTAAAACAATTGATGTTTGGTATGAGGGCGTTATGGTAATGGGGACAAATATTATTCTTAAATGGGAAATGTCTGAAAATATGGCTAGACCACAATCAGCGTCTCAAGAAGTGTATCCTGAATTTGTAGCTTGCGCACCAAGAATGTATAAAGGAGTCTTGGAGTCTTTAGTTAGAAGAATGATTACATTCGCTGATTTAATTCAAATCACTCATTTAAAATTACAACAAGTAATATCTAGAGTAGTTCCTGATGGAGTATTTATAGATGCAGATGGATTGAATGAAGTTGATTTAGGAACAGGGCAAGCATATAATCCTGAAGATGCTTTAAGAATGTTTTTCCAAACAGGTTCTGTGATTGGTAGAAGTTATACTCAAGACGGTGATTTTAATCAAGCAAAAGTTCCTATTCAACAATTAAACAGTAATTCAGGTCAAGCAAAAATTCAAAGTTTAATAGGCTCTTATAATCATTATTTACAAATGTTAAGAGATGTTACAGGTTTAAATGAGGCTAGAGATGGTTCTACGCCAGATTCATATTCTTTGGTAGGGTTGCAAAAATTAGCTGCATTAAGTAGCAATACCGCAACTAGACACATATTAGATGCAGGGTTAGAAATAAGCCAAAGACTTTGTACTGCTTTATCTAGCAGAATTGCAGATATGCTTGAATACTCTGATTTTAGAGAAGAGTTTGTTAATCAAATTGGAAAGTTTAACGTTGGAATACTTGATGAAATAAGAGAATTATATTTAAGTGATTTTGGAATATTTATTGAAATACAACCAGATGAAGAACAAAAAAGAATGTTAGAAGCTAACATTCAAATGGCTTTACAGCGTGATTCAATAAATTTAGAAGACGCTATTGATATTAGAGAGATTAGAAATATAAAGTTAGCTAATCAAGTTTTAAAACTTAAAAGAAAAGCTAAACAAGATGCTGAACAACAACAAAAGGCAGCAGCAGCTCAGCAACAAGGTCAAATAAATATGCAGTCTCAACAAATGGCAGCTCAAACAGCAATGCAAAAACTTGAAATGGAAACTCAAGCTGAAATGAAAATAGAAGAGGCTAAGTCTAAATTTGCAGTACAAAAAATGCAAGGAGAAGCAGCTATAAAAGCTGAGTTAATGCAGTTAGAGTTTAATCTTAATATGCAATTAAAAGGAGTTGAGCTTGAAGGGTTAAAAAATAGAGAATCACAAAGAGAAGATGCAAAATCTAAAAGAATATCTCAAGCTAATACAGAACAATCAAAATTAATAGAGCAGCGTAAAAACAATTTACCTCCTGTTAGTTTTGAGTCTTCAGAAGATAGTTTAGATGGCTTTGATTTAGCTGAATTTGAGCCTAGATAAGCATATTAAAAATAAATTAAATTAAATTACTAACTTTGTAAAAATCAAATTAAATGAAATTCACAGTAAAAGAAGTAAATCCAATTGAACAAAAATCCGTTCAAGAGGTAGAAAAAAGTCTTTTAGAAAAACACGAGCAATCTTTAAGTAATGAACCTTCAGTAAAAGAAGAGCCTTTAAAAACAGAGGAGCCTTTAAAAACAGAAGAACCTTTAAAAACAGAAAAGCCTGTTGAAATAAAAGACGAAGACGTTCTTTCATATATTAAAAACAGATATAAAGACAAAGAAATATCTTCAATAGATGATTTATTTACTCAAAGAGAAGTAAATCAAGAATTACCAGAAGATGTTTCTAAGTATTTAGAATTTAAAAAAGAAACTGGTCGAGGATTTAGTGATTTTGTAAAAGCAAATAAAAATTACAATGAACTAGGAGACGACCAAGTGTTAGCTGAATATTATTCTTTAACAGAAGGGGATTTAGATAGTGAAGATATTCATTATTTAATGGATTCTAAATTTTCATATGATGAAGATATAGATGATGAATCTGAAATTAAAAAGAAAAATATAGCTAAAAAAAGAGAACTTTCTAAAGCAAAAAAGTATCTTAATGATTTTAAAGAAAAATATAGTATTCCTCTTGAGTCAAGTGGGAAGCCTATTTCTGATGAAATGCAAAAAGAACTTAATGCTTATAAAAGTTATATTCAAGAGTCTAAAACTATTGAAGAAGCTAATAAAAAAAAGAATGAGTATTTTGAGAAAAGAACAAACGAAGTTTTTAATCCTGAATTCAAAGGTTTTGAGTTCGAAGTAGGAGATAAAAAAATAGGATATTCTTATGGAGATGCTCAGGAAATGAAATCTAAACAAATAAACTTAAATAATTTCATAGGAAAGTATATAGGTGAAGACGGTTTGATTTCAGATGCAGAAGGCTGGCATAGGGCATTAAGTGCTGCTATGGATCCTGGACGTTTTGCTAAGTATTTTTACGAGCAAGGCAAGGCAGACGGTGTAGGTGATATTACTAAAAAAAGTAAAAACATCAACATGAATGTCAGAAGTACACCACAAAAAATTGGTGATACAGGATTTAAAGCTAGAGCAGTTAGCAATGATAATGGTAGAGGCTTAAGAATAAGAAGCAATAAAAATAAATAAATAATTTAAAAAAAATAAAATCATGGCAGGATCAGTTCAAGCAACCCCAGGATTTGATTTGCAACCAAGTTCGGAGCAAGTCTTATTACAAACAAACTATATTACAAATTTTGATTTCTTAAATCAGTATCTACCAGATACATATGAGAAAGAATTCGAAAGATATGGTAACAGATCAGTAGCATCATTCTTAAGAATGGTAGGCGCTGAAATGCCTTCTAACTCAGACCTTATCAAATGGGCAGAGCAAGGAAGATTACACACAAAGTACACAAATGTAACTTCAGCAGCAGCAGCTGGTCAAGATACAGCTACTTTGACAATTGCAGATGTACTAGTACCAGGTACTGGAACTATTGCAATTAGAGTAGGTCAAACAATTATGTTATCTGACAGTACAGCAGCCTCTACAAATAGTAACAAAGCAATTGTAACAGCAGTAGATACTGCAGCAGGTACAATTGATGTTGCTTATTACGAAGCAGGAGGACAGACAATGGCAGCAGCAGTTGTATGTTCATTATTCATTTATGGTTCAGAATTTCAAAAAGGTTCTATCGGAATGCAAGGTCAATTAGAGGCTGATGATTCAATTTTTGAAAACTCTCCAATTATCATTAAAGACCGTTACGCAGTATCAGGTTCGGACATGGCGCAAATTGGATGGATTGAAGTAACTACAGAAAACGGTGCAACTGGATTCTTATGGTATATGAAGTCTGAACACGAAACTCGTTTACGTTTTGAAGACTACCTTGAAACAGCGATGGTTGAAGCAGTACCAGCGGAAGCAGGTGGTGGAGCAGCTGCAATTGTAGAAGGTGTAGCTTCAGGTGTAGGTAACAAAGGTTCAGAAGGACTTTTCTATGTTGTTGAAGAAAGAGGAAATGTATGGGCAGGTGGAAATCCAAATGCTTTAGCAGATTTTGATGCAATTATTTCACGTTTAGATAAGCAAGGTTCTATTGAAGAGAATGTAATTTTCTTGAACAGAGACTTTGGATTTGATATCGATGATATGTTAGCTGCTCAAAATTCTTACGGAGCAGGTGGAACTTCTTATGGTCTTTTTGACAATGATGAAGAAATGGCTCTTAATTTAGGTTTTTCAGGTTTCCGTAGAGGTTACGACTTTTACAAAACTGATTGGAAATACTTAAATGATCCAACAATGCGTGGTGATATTGTAGGTGGTGCAATCAACGGAATTTTAGTTCCTGCAGGCTCTACTACTGTATATGACCAAGTATTAGGAAAGAACGCTAAGAGACCATTCTTACATGTTCGATACAGAGCTTCAGAAACTGAAGATAGACGTTACAAAACTTGGATTACAGGTTCAGCTGGAGGAGCTGCTACATCGAATTTAGATGCGATGGAAGTAAACTTCTTATCAGAAAGAGCTCTATGTACTTTAGGTGCTAACAACTTCTTTATTTTTAATAACTAGAAGTAATTAATACTAAAAGGCTCAGCTTAATGTTGAGCCTTTTAATTATAAATCAAATTAAATTTAAATCAAATGGCAACTACAAAAAAAACGACTGCAAAAAAAACTACATTTGCGTCAAAGAAAAAAAATATTTTTACAAATAAAACTTATAAGCTAACTAGAAACAAAGCTCCATTAAGTTATTCTATTCCATCAAGACACACTAAAAGAAAATCTCTTTTATGGTTTGATGAAGAAACCGGGTTAAATAGAACTTTAAGATATTCTAAAAATCAAAAAAGCATATTTGAAGATGAACAAGATAAAAATGTAATCTTAGAGCCGATTGTGTTTGAAGATGGATTATTATTTGTTCCAAAAGAAAATCAAATACTGCAAAAGTTTTTAGCGCATCACCCAGGGTTGGGCAATATGTTTGTTGAAGTTGATAAAGAAAAAGATGCAAGTACTGATGTGAGTCAATTAGATTTATCTTTAGATGCACAAATAGCAGCTAAAGAACTTGATATTGAAATGCTAGAGACTGTCGCTAGAGTTGTAATAGGATTAAGAGTTGATAACTTAACTTCCTCTGAATTAAAAAGAGATGTTAGATTATTTGCAAATCGATATCCTAATGACTTTATGGAAGCTTTAAATGATCCATTATTAAGACTTCAGAATAAATGTGCTAAATTTTTTAGCGAAAACATTTTAGTTCTTAAAAACAAAAAAGACGTTTATTATAATATAACAGGTAATAAAAATAAATTATTAACTGTCCCTTATGGAGAAGACCCATTATTTATATTAGCTTCTTTCCTTCAAAGTGATGAAGGTTTAGAGGTTTTAAGGATACTAGACTCAAAGTTAGATTAATAGCAAACTACTAACTATTTTCAAGAAGAGGCTTTGATTATTCAAGCCTCTTTTTTTTTGTATATTTGTGAAAAGGATTATCAATGGCATCTATTATAAACACAGTAAGAGCGACTGTTCTTTCAATTGCAAATAAAAACAACTATGGATATATAACTCCTAGTGACTTTAATTTATACGCAAAACAAGCTCAGTTAGATATATTTGAAGATTATTTTTATCAATACAATAATTGGATTGTAAAACAAAATGCTAGAGTTTCAGGAAGTGGGTATGCTGATATTGTAAAAGGACTTGTAGAGGTTGTAGATAGTTTTTCACAAACTTTAGGTTATGGCCCCACATCTTCTCAATTTGATTTACCAGACAATTATTATTTGATTAATAAAATTTATTTTATTCCTGACAATACAGAGATAGAAAGAGTTAGTCAAAGTAAGATACTTTCATTAAATGCTTCTCAACTAACAGCTCCGTCTAAAATGTTTCCAGCATATACGCTTCAGGCAAATACAGTTACTTTATACCCAGATACAACTCAAACTGTAGAGATACAATACATAAGATATCCAAAAGACCCTAAATGGACTTATGTCTCACTAAGCCAAGGAGAGCCAGTGTTTGACCAATCTGCTGCAGATTATCAAGATTTTGAACTTCCTTTATCGGATCAGGTAAATTTAATAAACAAAATACTTCAGTACGCAGGTATGTCAATTAGAGAAATACCTTTAGTTCAATTTGCTCAAGCAGAAGAAAGTATAGAAAATACACAACAAGGATAAGATATGGCATATTTAACACAATATCAATATTACGAAAATGACGGAAATAATCCTGAAAATGCTAATTGGGGTTCATATCAATATATAACATTAAAAAACATAGTAAATAACTTTGAATTAATGTATGTTGGAAATGATAAATTAATAAATAATGTAGAAAGATATAATATTTTATTTCACGCAAAAAGAGCAATACAAGAATTAAATTATGATTCTTTAAAAGAAATTAAAATATTAGAATTAGCAGTTGATGATGCATTAAGATTTATTCTTCCAGATGATTATGTAAATTGGGTTAGAATTTCAATGTATAAAAATGGAACATTATTTCCTTTAACTGAAAACATTCAAACAAATTGGAGTAGTGCATATCTTCAAGACAATAACTATAAAATATTATTTGATCAAGATGGTAATGTTTTGAAGCCTGAATTCTCAACAGTCGATATTGATAGAATTACAGGAAGCAATAGAACAATATATTTAAATGCTGAAAGCCCTTATGATGGGCAAGAAGGGTATTTTTATAACGGAATATGGTATTTTGAATATCCTATTGGTGGTAGATATGGTTTAAATACTGAAACAGCTAATCAAAATCCTACATTTAAAATAAATAAAAAATCAGGTGTAATTAATTTTAGCTCTGATATGGCAGGAGAGTTAGTTGTTTTAGAGTATGTTTCTGATGGAATGGAAAATGGAGTAAATCAAGATATAAGCGTAAATAAATTATTTGAAGAATTTATTTATGCCTACATAAAGCATGTAATACTTTCAAGTAAATTTGGTGTACAAGAATACATTATAAACAGAACTAAAAAAGAAAAATCAGCACTTTTAAGAAATGCAAAAATAAGATTAAGTAATATTCACCCAGGGAGATTATTAATGAATCTTAGGGGGCAAAACAAGTGGATAAAATAATATGGCTAAAATTCAAAAGAACTTTATAAAAGGTCGAATGAATAAATCTGTTGATGAGCGCTTAGTTCCTCAAGGAGAATACATAGACGCTTTAAATGTTAGATTAGGTTCTACTGAAGGAACTGAAATAGGTGCAGTAGAAAATTCAAAAGGAAATAGTCTTTTAGTTCAACTTACTTATTTAGGCCTGCCATTAACATCTAATGCAAGATGTATTGGCGCTTATGAAGATGGTGCAAATGAAACAATATATTGGTTTGTTCATGACCAAGCCAATGTTACTTCTCCAACAGAAAAAGTAGATATGATTGTTTCTTTTAACATTCAAACTTCTATATTATTTTATCATGTTATTTCAACTTCTGTATTAAATTTTAGCAAGGATTTTTTAATTAACGGAATAGATTTGATTGGAGATTTATTGTTTTTTACTGACAATTTAAATCCTCCTAGAAAAATAAATATAAATAGAAATTATTTACAACCCTTAGCTGGTATAGATCAAATTACTGAGCAAGATATAGGAGTAATATTAGCGCCACCTTTAAACGCCCCTGAATTAGAACAAATTCAAATTGCAGGCGAAGAAAATTATATGGATGACTTATTTTTAAGTTTTGCGTCTAGATGGCAATATGAAGATGGTGAGTATTCTGCTATATCTCCATTTACTAGAACAGCATTTACTCCAGGGCCTTTTCAGATAAACTATGATACATATAATAATGATGGAATGAAAAACATCTTTAATAGTGTCAATGTTTCTTTTGAAACAGGGGGTAGGAATGTAAAAGATATTGATGTTTTATTTAAGTTTTCCACAAGCCAATCAATAAATGTAATTGAAAGATATAATAAAATTGACCAAGGTTGGCTTGATAATACTATTCAAACTATTCAGTTTACAAATAAAAAAATATACACAGCCCTTCCTGAAGAACAATTATTAAGACTTTATGATAATGTTCCTAGAGTAGCTCAAGCTTTAACTATTATGGGGAATAGGTTAATGTTTGGTAACTATGTTGATGGCTATGATGTTGTAAATGAAAACGGTAAGCAAATATATTTAAATTATAATTTATCTTTAATAACACAATCTTTAGTAAATGATGAAATTGAGGGTGTTAGAAATTCTTTTAATTACACCATAGATAATATTGTAGCAGTTGAAAATTCATTGGTTCAAATAAACTTTGCAGGTCTTGATTTAGTTGAAGGCTCTCAAATAGGAATTGATTTCAATTATGTTAGTAGTCAGTATAGTGGTGACCCTTTATATGATGACGGCACTCAGCCTGAAAATCAATTTAATTTTACTTTTTTATTTAATCTTCAACAAGATTACTCTAGTATTCATAATTTAGTAACTAGTCCTGAATTTGTAGACGCTGTATCTTCTTTTCAGCCTATTCCTAATTGTTCAGATGGAACATCTGTTACTGATGTTTTTAATTGCGGAATTGTAGCAAAAAACAACTGGGGATATGATGGTTTCGGAGTTGCAAATTTAAATGAAGGGTTTGTTATACAAAGCTCAGCAGGAAGTGATGTTGTAGGAATTATTATTCCTGCACTTAGGTTTAAAGAAGTTGCTAATCCAGGGAACTATGCTTATGAATATTTACAAGCAATTGAAGTAACTGGGTTATATTCGTTAGATTCTTCAAAAGAAAGCCTTCATAGTAATAGGGATTATGAAATTGGAATTGTTTACATGGATGATTATGGTAGAAGCACAACAGCTTTAGTGGATACTGATAACACCATTTATATTCCTTGTCAAAACTCAATAACAAAAAACAATATAAGAGTACAATTAAATAATTACCCTCCTTATTGGGCAACAAAGTATAAGTTTGTTATTAAAGAATCCAAGACAGGATACAGAACAATTTATTCTAATATATTTTTTAGAGAAGAGGAAACTGGAAATGTATGGTACAAACTAGAAGGAGACAATAGAGATAAAGTTAAAGACAATTCTAATTTAATTGTAAAATCAGATAGTAATGGTGCCGTGCTTAGATGTACAGAAACTAAAGTTTTAGACTTTCAAAGTCAACCAGAAGATTTTTTATGCACAAAAGATGCAGACGGAACCGTTATATCAGGAACTTGTGGTCAGCCAACAGGAACTTATATGCAGCTTAAACCATCTAATTTTGCTGCAAATGCTCCTAACAATTCATTCATAGATAGAACAAGCCAAGGAGGTTTTAGTTACATTACTCAATCACCTAATACAGGATCTAGTTACAGTTATGCAAGAGTTTCTTGTGCTATTGAAGATGATGCAAACCCTGGCACTTATATTCCTTTTGATATTCCATCAGGAAGTATAGTTGAATTTAGATTTAATACCAATAGAAACAAAAGAGGTTCGAAGTGCGGAAGCAGAAGCTATGATTATAATAAAACATTCACAGCTGGTCAAGATTATGCAGATTTAGCTGCCTTTGTTTTTGGTCAAAATATAGATTTTACAAACGGAATATCAAGCGGTAGTGATGATACAATAAACACTATAGACCAAGTAAGTGGAGTACAGCCTTATTTTACAGATTATGTTAATCCAGGGACAACAACTATTAGTTTTCAAGAAGAAGGAGATGGTAATCTTTGGTTGATTATACAAACAGGTACACCTAGATGTGGTCCTCCAGATAAAAGAGGCTCTTATGAAACCGTTCAAATTGTTGTCAATAGGGCTACTACTTTGAGTATTTTTGAAACTGAGCCAATACAAGCAAATGATGAGCTTTATTATGAAAATGAACAAACTTTTGATATTGTAAATGGATTCCATTTATCAGGTAGCGCTGCTGCTGACCAAGACCAAACTTCAAGTGTCCCTGCAATTATTGATTTATCTTTTTTTAATTGTTATACTTTTGGCAATGGAGTAGAATCTGATAAAGTTTTAGACGCACTAACAACACCTGTTTTATCTTTAGGAAGTAAAGTTACTTCTGTATCTGAAGAAGAATATAAAGAAGTTCATAGATTTTCAGACATTACTTATAGTGGAGTATTTAATCAAGAAAGTAGATTAAATAAATTAAATCAATTTAATTTAGCTTTATCAAATTTTAAAACTCTTGAAAGGGAATTTGGGCCATTAAGAAAAATGCACGCAAGACAAACTGATATTCTTGCTTTGCAAGAGGATAAGATATCCTATGTGTTGGTTGGCAAAAATTTATTATCTGATGCGGCAGCAGGTGGAGCAATAACATCTGTCCCTGAAGTTTTAGGAACTCAATTAGCTAGGATAGAGGAGTACGGAATAAGTAATAATCCTGAAAGTTTTGCTGTATATGGATTTGATGTTTATTTTACAGACGCAAAAAGAAGTTCTGTTATAAATTTAAAAGGAGGTTCTGCAAAGTCAGATAAACTTTCTGTTATATCTCAAGTGGGTATGCGGAGCTGGTTTAGGGATTTGTTTTTAAAATCGTTTTTTACAGAAAAACTTGGTGGGTTTGATCCGTATATGAATGAATACGTATTAAGCTCAAATGCAAATTTAGTCCCTGTCCCTGCTTTAGAAAGAGAATGTGGATACGTTTTAAATCAATTAGAAACTATAGATGCTTTTTCTTTTAATTTAAATTTAGGTACTGTTATTGGTGATGTAAATATAGATTATAATATATCTGTAGGAATTGTAAAAGTAAGTATTTTTTACAACCAAGTTTTAGTTATAAATAGTTTTATTTCTGGAACAGGTGTAGTGACATTTAATAAACCAACTGGCAATCCAGTATTAGCGCAAGTAGTTATAGTTCCTCAAGAAAGGACAAGTTATGATATGACATTTAATTGTCCTGAAGCATCAGAATTAACTGTAAAACAAATATTTTTAAATACTCCTACAGACGCAGGACAAACAGCTAAAATAAGATACAATTGGGAATTGTTAGGAAACATTAGTCCTTACAATAGTAATTTTGTAGTGATAGAATCAGATGGCGTGTCTTTATTTCAAGAGCAAACAGGACAAGAGTCTTTTGGAACAATTCCAGCTGAAAACTCAACTATTACAATGGAAATAAAAACATCAGCAGGATTTAATCCTCTTTCTGATAAATTACTGTATTTAATATCTGACGTTAATTATGAAGAAACTGATATAAATACATTAATTCCATTATTAAATAATATAACTCCAATACAAAGTTTTCCAACAAGTGGAGGGTATTTTGCTCAATTTATATATTCAAACCCTAGTGATGAAAAATACTTATATTTGGTATGGGATTTAAGAGATAGTTCTATTGAAACATTTTGCTACGATGCAACAGATTTTTCAAGTGCTTGTTGTGATTGCGCAAGTGACCCAGGGATTATATCAGAATTTTGTTATGACGCATCGACAGCAGTAGCTGCTTGTTGTGATTGCACTGGAAATTTACCTTAAAAAAAACAAATGGCGACAACAGTAAATAAATATTTAGATAACGCAGACTTTTTGTTAGCAACAGCTGTTTTTGATGATGCAGCATTAACAACTCCTGCGGCAGATGGATTTTATCAACAAAATGGAATATATAGAGAGCAATCAGGAGGAGCTTTAATTGCTGGTTCAACAACATGCCCTTCTTGCTCAGGAAACTCTCAAGATTTAAGACTCAATGGTGTTTCCGCACAAAATCTATGCTGTGTTACTAGCAGCTTATATACAGCTCATTTTGCTACAGGCGATTCCTTTACAAATCCTGCTACTACATTAATGTATGCTGATGCAGGTTTACTAAACTTAGCTCCAGATGGGTGGTATAAGTTAAAAAACTCTACTCAATATAGACAACAAAATTTAGGTACATTGGGTGCTTTGACAAGTTGTCCTACATGTCCAACAGGAGGATTTTTTATGTCTCAAGGGAGAAGCGTATGTACTGATTTTTGTGCAACATCACCTAGTTATGTTTGCACTAGTCAACAATTCGCTGTTAGTGGTAATGATTATTTTAGTCTTACCATTGGCGATGTTATAGCAGGTACCTTCACTTTTGTTGATGGATATTATGCTTATGCAAACACTAGTGGAGAATCGACTCCTAGTGGGGTTTTTAGAATAATGGAGTTAGTTAGTAATGAAGTTGTCGATATACTTGTATGTGATAATGTGCCAGGGGGCCCTTGTGTAAATCTTTAAAACATGGCAATAGAAAATTTATGTTACGGATGGTTACCAGTAGATTTCTACATGGTGGATATTATTTTTAAAAACAATACTACATATTATTATGGTAGCTTTAATACGTTCACAAATGGAGAAACTGATTATCCATATTCTGGATTAATAAAATTAAATGAAGATTTAAGCGTTGATACTGCTTTTGATATTGGAACTGGGTTTAATCAAATATTGTACTCAGGAGAAAGCATTACGATACAAGATGATGGTAAAATAATATGCACAGGAAATTTTATTTCATTTAATGGAGTCTCTCAAAACAAAGTAACAAGATTAAACGCTGATGGTTCTATAGACTTGGCTTTTTCTCAAAATATTGGAACAGGATTTAATAATTTTACTCAAGGGTCTAAAGTAGACTCTAATGGGTCAATAGTTATTACAGGATTGTTTAGTAATTTTAATGGCACACCATCTAGTCGTATTGCTAGATTGTTGTCTGATGGAACAATAGACCCTAGCTTTGCAATTGGAACAGGTTTTTTTGGTGGAAGCAATACAGGTACTGATGTCTTAATAAACCCTGATAACTCAATGTTTTGTTTAGGGTTTTGGAATTCATTTGATGGAACACCTGTCTCTCCTGGAATAACTAAACTTACGTCTACAGGCTCTATAGACCCTTCATTTGATGCAGGGACAGGAATATTTCCATATATATGCTTTCCAAATAATCAGACATGCTTTGCTAATTATTTTTTTAGATACGCAGATGAAACTTCTTTTTATGTAACAGGGCATCTTACTATTTATAATGATGTTTCTGTTGGTTATATTGTGAAGATTAATGAAGATGGTTCTATAGATACTTCTGCTAATTTTGGATTAGGATTTAATGATGCTACTTATTTATCTACTATAATATGGGAAAATAAGATATACATACAGGGAGATTTTACCTCTTACAACGGAATAGATTCTTATCAAAATATTGTTTTAAACTTAGATGGTTCTGTCTTTTATGCTTTCGAAGAACCTGAAAGCATTGATCCGTATGATTATTATCAGCCATTAATTGTTGGAACAAAAATATACGCACCTATTGATGGGTGCTTTCAGCCAATATTTGATGAAAGAGAAGGCTCTAATTTGCAATCTTATACCTTAACTTTTAGTGAATCAGTAAATGGATGGCCTTCTTTTTACAGTTATGAGCCTGATTTTATATTAGGAATGAATCAATATCTTTATACTTTTAAAAACGGAAATTTATTTAGACACAATACTAATGAAAGAAGAAATAATTACTATGGATTAGATTATCCTTCAACAATAACAGGCGTGTTTAATCAAGAGCCAACAACCACTAAAGTATTTAAAACTATCGAACTTGAAAGCGATGATTCTTGGGATTGTGATGTTCTTTCAGATTTAGGGACTGGTTTTATGCCTGCCTCTTATTTTGTATTAAAAGAGGGAGCTTATTTTGCGTATATAAGAAGAATAGAAGGCTCTGACAATTTAGAGCTTAGATCAGCGCAAGGAATAGGTACTTTTTCTTCAACCACAGGTGTTGGCCCCAACCCTATTACTTTAACTTTTAGTTTTTCTATAGACTCAATATTAAGTATTGGAGACGTTGCATATTATAATAATGCAGGGGTTATAGAGGAAATAGGTACAATAACAGAAGTAAGTTCGGATAGAACAAATATAACAATAGCTAATCCATTAATTTTAACGGCTGTGCCTTCAAGTTATATTTTATATGTAAAAAATAGTGTCGCAGAGTCTTATGGTACATTAGGTTACTTTTTACAATTCAAACTAACGAATAACAATACAGAGTCTGTTGAGCTTTTTACTGTTGATTCAGACGTGTTTAAAAGTAATCCTTAGTTTTTGTATCTTTGTTTTAATGGAGGTAAGAAAATTAAATTCAGAAGATTATGATTCAATATTGGTAAAATGGTGGAAAGATTGGAGATGGACACCTCCACCAAAAGATTTTTTACCAAATAATGGAGAGGGAGGATTTATAGTATATGACAAAGGAACTCCTGTTTGCGCAGGGTACATGTATGTAACAAACTCAAAAGTTGGTTGGTGTGATTGGGTTATTTCTAATTTTGAATATAAGAATAAAGAAAAAAGAAAAAAAGCTTTAGTGTTTTTAATAGGAGTATTAACAAATTCATTAAAATTATCTGGATGTAAATATTCGTATGCTCTTTTAAAATCAAAATCACTAACTGAGTCTTATGAAGAAAATGGTTATACTGAATCTGGAACGTACAATAAAGAAATGATTAAAGCATTATAATATGGCAGGATTTACAACAATAGCAGCAGCTACAATATCAATAGGTGGTTCAGTCGCTAAAGGCGCTTTAGCAGGTGACGCTGCAAAAACAGCGGCTAGAGAGGCAGGTAGGTTTAAATTAGAACAGCAAAGATTAGAGAAAGAATCTGTTGCTAGATTAGAGCAAAACTTTTATGACGCAGTTAGAGCCACTACAGATGTGTATGACAAGCAACTAGAAAGAGGAAATGTAATGGGTGCTCAAATATTAGAATCTGTTCAGGAAGGAGACCAAAGAGGAGTGGCTGCAGCCGCAGGAAAAGTAAAGCAAGTTCAAGACGCTACCTTGTCAGATACTGCTGATAAATTTGCAAAACAAAAATTAGATATAGATATGGCTCGTGCTAAGGCAGGAGAAATGTCTGCATCAGAAATAGCAGCGTTTCAAGATGATAGAGCAGCTGCAGCAGGGTTAAAAGCTGACGCATTAGAAGCTCAAGCAGACCAACTAAGAGGTAAGTCTACAGGTGCATTTATAGACGCAGGTGTTAGTGCTTTAAAAGCAGGAGTTTCATTAGCAGCGTCTATTCAAGGTGAGGCAGGAGATGAAGCAGCTGAAAAATTAGCCGCTTCAGAAGGCATTAGCATTGATGATGCTAGGTCTCAAATATCCAAATATACAGGAAAAGAAATAAGACAATTTAATAGAGGAGATATTTCTGCTATTGATGTTGGTGGAAGAAGTAATATTACGGGTGATGTTTCTACGCCTAAAACCAATATTACAAATAATACTCAAACAATAGGAGAAAACATTGCGGGATTTCCAGTAGCTCCACAAAATAATGAAAATATAGTTAGTTTTAACGGAATGGATGTCAATATGAATGAAATCTTTGACATTTATAAGGCTCAGCAAGATAAGAAAAACTTGCAAGAGAATAAATCTGTTTATGATTTTAATAATGTATTAAATTCATTTAGTACTATTTTTGACGTTAATCCTTTTAAAATAACAGAATAAATGGGTAATAAATTAAACGCTACTAGGATTGCATTGGAAAAAGGTTATACAGGTGTAAGTGACCCAACATCTACCTTGTCTGCTATAAGCAAGGGAATGCAAGATGTTGCTTCTTGGAAGAAAGGAATAGATGATGCTGAAATAAAACTAAAAACAGACACAGCCAAAGCTTATCAAGATGCTAAAAAACTAGCAACAGAGCGAATGACAGGTAATAAAACTGTAGACGCTGCTATTTTAGAAGCCTTAAAAAGTACTCAAGATAGACTGTATGATAACATGAAGATGGTTCAAAAAGGAATGCAAACTCCTACGGATAATCTTATATTTAGACAAAACGCAAGCTCAAGTTACGACACACTTTCTTCGTACCTACGAGACTATGACGCTAATTTTCAGCAGTCATTAAAAGAAATGCAAGGATACACAGATGAGAAAACTGGAGAATACATAAAACCAACAGGAGGAGCGTTTCAAGCTGCTATACAAAAGTTTCAAACCACTTTGGGTAATCCTAATTTATACCAAATTGTAAGTAGTGAGAACGGAAGTCTTAATATGAATCTTTTTAAAACAAAAATCGATAATACTACAAACACTAGACAATTGGTTTTAGATGACGAAGGAAATCCAATTATAGATCCCACTATGTCAGGTATTGGTGCTTCAACTCTTTTAAAGGGTAAGAATCAAAAAGCACCTAGGGTTTATATGGACGACAATATAAACAAGGCATTGGCTGATGATACAGCTATAAGTAATGCCTATCAGGTAGTAAAAAATTTACCTGGGTACACAGGTATATTTTGGCAAGATATGAGACTTAACCCAGATATAGGAAGGGTCATTAATACAGCATCTCAATCAGGGACAGCTAGTGTAGGACAAAGAATGAGTATTTTGATGGACAACATGCCTCCAGGCATGGAACAAATCCCTGTTATGCCTAACGAGGTTGAGGGATTAAGAGCTCAGGGTATTGATTTAAATGAAAAAATTCAGTACGGTTATTTGGATCCTGAAACTGGTGAAACAAAAAAAGGTACTTACAATAAGTATTCAATAGCTACACTAGACCCTATGAGTACTTTGTTTATAAGTGAAGAAACAGAAGAATCTAAAATAGCTTCTGTAAGAATATATAAATCAGCTATATACGCAGGATTAGAAAGAAAGATAACAGGTAGAGATGTAAAACCTGTGTATAAAGCTAATAAATATGATTACGGACGAGCTCAAACATTAGAGGATGCTAATACTTTAGTTGGAGCAATAAACACATCATATGGTGGAGCTACACAAAAAGATGTTGCGTTAGCTATAAGCACAATCCAAAAATCTTCTGATTATAAGTTTCAAAAACAAGAAGATATAGTTGATAAAGATGGGACTATTATTGGAGTAAATGTAACTGTTGTAGATAGCAAAACAGGAGCCACTAGAACTGATCCTGTTTTATTAAAGATAAAAAATGATAAAAATGAATACGTAAATGCAACTGCTGATGAATATGGAACACAAGTATATGAATTGTTTAAAACAAAAGAAATGCCTTCATATGATAAAGCCAAATCTATCTATGTTAAAAATAACGAATTTATTACAAAATTAAACGAAACAGCCAATAGAAAATATATTCCTACAATTACGGCTCAAGAAACAATAGAGGCTAAAGTTCCTATTAATATATCAACTTCATTAAATAATGATAACGATAGCCCTGTTAGTATTATGACAGATGCTTTAAATGCTATAGAAACAACAGATTTCAACGTAACAGACGATGAGATAAATAACCTGAGTATTGCTATAGAAAAAGGTATTACTGCTTCACAAACTAAATATGGAGAAAATGTTAATTATTCGATAATACCTGATACTGGTAATGAAAAAATTACTATTAATTATGGTGATGGAAAAAGCCAAATTATAAACCTTACTTTAAAGGATAATTTAAGCGGAGCTGCTTTAATTTCAGATATAAAACAAAAACTAGATATTGTTTATAAAGATTTGTTTCCTGAAAGAGCAGAATCAACAAGGCAGGTAGTTACTCAAGAAGATAAACCTAAAACAGAAGATAAACCTAAAACAAGAACTATTCAACAGATTATGAATGAAGATAATGTAGATAGAAAAGAAGCAACTAGAATATTTAACGCAAAACAATAAGTATGTTTGAAATTAAAGATTTATTTGAATTAACTGTTGATGGAGCTTTTTCATCTTTTGAAGAGTTTCAAGATTTTGCAAATCAAGTTGATAATGCAACTTTGTTTTCTATAATAAAACCAGGGGCTTTTAAAGATTTACAAGAATTTGAATCTTCTTTAGTTGAAAAAAAAAATCAAGTCATTACTCCTTCAGGTGTAGTAGAGGATGTTACGGAATCCACTACAGAAACGGAAATAACTCCTGGCTCCTTGGATTCTTCCGTAGAAGAAATAGATGAATCTGAAGAACAGCCTTATGAGTACTTACAAGATGCTTTCCAAGAGCTAGACGCAATAGAACCTGAGTCTCCAACTTTTGAATCTGCAAATTCTATTAGGGCTAGGTTAATGAATCGGTCTCAAAGAGAAGTTAATACTGATTTAAAAGAAAAAATATTATCTGATTATAATATTCAAAAAGCACTTGAAAACGAGATTATAACAGAGAGCGAAATAGACAACGCTATTAAAGGCTCTAAGGGTTCTATTAAAAAGCTACAACAATTATCCGTAAAAACTCCTGAAGAATACCGAGCTGAAATAGATAAGGGTGATTTAAATAATCCTTATGCGTATAAAAATAAATCTGATTTAGTTGAGTTTGTTTCTAATCCTGAAGATGAACTAAAAAAATTAGAGGCTATTCAAGCCACACAATCTTTTGATGCCGAAACAAAAAAACTTCTTGATGCTAACCCTGACGCCACAGAAGAGGAGTTAGATGCCATATTCAATAGAGAAGGAGCTCCTACAGAAGAGCAGTATGAGTTAGCTGAAGATGATTTTGTACCAACAGGGTTTGAGGGGTCAGAAATGTCAAACATGTATAATGTACAAGCTCTTAAGAAAGTAGAAGGCTTTGATATTAAAGACTTTGATGGATACTTAAATGAACAAGGATACAAGCAAGAGTATTTAAGGCTTTTAAAAGATGAGACTATATCTGAGGACGGAAGGTCTTTTGATTATAGTGGACAGTATAATCCAGCACTTGCAGCAGAAAGACTAAAACTACAATACTTAACAAACTACATAAACAAACAAGTAGAGAGAAACGTTGAATCTCAAGTATTAAATTATCAGTTAAAAAACAAAGGAAGGCATCCATCTTTTGATGGTATTCAATTTTCATTTAGTTCAGGCGTAGATGACAAACAATTAAGTAAATTCATAGAAGAAGAGCTTCCAATAATTACATCCAAGTTAAAGGAAAGAGATGTGGCAAATGAAGAGCTTTATCAGGACATGAAAAATGGAGAGGTTAAAGGAGTTGGTCAGGGCTTCAAACAAGGGTATAGGTCTTTAGAGGATAGAATAAATAGTTTTAGCGCTGGTACATATGATTTCATTGGAATGGACAGCGTGGCTGATGAAATAAGAATGAGTCAAGCTGAAACCGAGCTAGAGAGAGAAGACTTTATGCGATACACTTACGCAAGTGGCAAGGAAAAAGATATAGACGGAACTACATATTTGGTTGATGATAAAGGCCAAGTGTATGATAAAGAATTAGGAATAAGAGTTACCAATGTATTAACGCCAAATGAGTTAAAGTATATTCAAAAAGAAGTACAAACTAAAGGAGTAAATGGTACATCATTTTCCACAGCAGGTATGATTATACAAGGCACAGGTATTGTAACAGATATGATGTTTCAAATAGCTCTAACTCGTGGTGTTGGAAACATAGGTAAGGGTGGTGCAGCATTTTTAGGTGCTTTTGATAGAGGCACTAAAGCAGTTAACTTCATGTCTAAAATACCTATGAAGGCAACAACAGCTTCTGCAATGGTTGCTCAAGGCACTTTATTCTCAACAAACCTAGCAGAGCAATCTTATAAGCAAGCATTGGATGGTGGAATGTCTATTGCTCAGGCAGAAGAAATACAATCTATAGCAGGATCACAAGGACTTGCATTAGGTGTTTTAACGGCGCCAATATCTACGCAAACTTATGCTATGGATAAAATATTTGGCAAGAACGCAAATAATGTACTTATACAAGGAGCTTTAAAAGCATACGAAAAAGCAGGAGCAAAAGGGGCAAAAGCTTATTGGACAAAAGCAGCATTAAAAGCTAAAAGATATTTTATAGAAAGTGGAAAAGAGGTTGTTCAAGAAAATGTTCAGCAAGTAGGTCAGGCTTATGTTATTGGTGAAAACGTTAATGAGTTTGCTAAGAAGGAAATAATGGCGAATACTATTAGTGGCGATGAATTTATTAATACCACAATACTATCTGCGGCAGCAGGATTCTTTATGCCTTTTGCAGGAAATATATCTTCTAATATAAAAACAAATTACAATAAAAGATTTAGACCAGGGGTGGCCGCTATAGATAAAATGAATGCTTTGTATCAATTATCTAAAGACGTAGACAAAACAGAACAACTTTTAAATAGCCAGGTTACTAAAAGAATTTACACCGAAGAGCAGGTAAAAAGAATATTATCAGACATTGAAGTTTACAGAGAAACAATAAACAAAATACCTAAAGGTTTAGGCACAGAAACATCTTTGCGTGTTATGTCTGTGATTTCAGAAATAAACAAACTAAAATCCGAAAGAGATGGTTTAGATGCTGATGTTTTTATTGATAGAGTTCAAGAAATAGATGAAGATATAGCTTTTTTGAAAAACGAAATAATTCAGATTACTAGGTCTGGAGCTAAAAAAGTTGTTGCAAAAAAACGCCCTGTAGCTTCACCTGACGTAGAAGAAGAGGTTGTAGAAGAAGAGGTTGTAGAAGAAGAGGTTGTAGAAGAAGAGGTTTTTGATTTAAGTGACTTAGAGTCTGATATTAAAAAGTCTGATAAAGAAGGAACATTACTAGATAACCTTGAAAAAAAGACATACAGCAATGGGAAAGAAGGGATGATAAGGGTTGATAAAGAAAACCAAAACACACTAGTATTTGAAACTAACGATGAGATTATAGAGTTAGGTAGAAAAGATGAAATTGGTGAAAACACATTGGCTTCTGTAGATATAACTTTAATGCCACCAGAAGGAGTTGACGTTGCTCCTGTTGGAACTGTCAAGGGAGACAAACCTCTAGATGTCTTTACTATTGATGGTGTTGATTACACAATAACAGGTAGACGTAGAGACAAAAAAGGAAAAGCAGTAGTCAAAGTAAAGGAGGTTGAAAGTGGGTTAAATAGAAGGCTTGTTGGGGAAAAGGCTGAAAGAATACTAAAAGACGAGGCTTTAAGAAGAGAAAAGAAACCTCAAGAAATAAAACTAACCGTAGAAGGTAAAGAAACTGTAAAGCCTGTTGTTAAAAAGAAGTCTAAAAAAGAAGCTCAAGAAGAATACGATAAAAAGACTTTAGCTGAAATTGAAGCAATGGAGAAACAATCTGAAGAAGATGTTACTGCGTTTGAAGAAATGGTTATTGAAGAGGCTGCGTCTAAATCTAGTGACAGAGATGTTGTTCAGGTTGGTGATAATATATTTCAAGTTACCAAAAAGAAAGATGGATCTTTTGCTGTATCTCAAATGAGAGATGATGGAAAATTAATTCCGGTAAAAGATGAATCTTCTAGGAAAAGGCCAATAGGTGTGTTTAAATCCAAAAAATCAAATGAGGAAAGAAAAGCGATAAATGAGGCTGAAAGATTAATAAATGAATTTAAATCTCAGGAGCAAGATAAGATATTAGATTTCTTAGACAAAGCTATATCAGCAACCTCAAGCAATGGAAGAGCTTTTGATGCAACGTTAGGCATACCTATGTTTGCTGCGAACAACAGTCTTAAAATTGTTAGAGCATCATATAAGGCAGGTAAAACTATTTTACAAGCCATACAAGATGCATTAGAAAGTTTAAGGAGTCAAGGTTATAATCCTAATGAATACACCTATAAACAATATGTGTTTAACCAATTAAATAATAAAAAAGATGCCATTCAAAAGCCAAGCACAAAGAAGCAAGTGTTACCAGATGATGCAGGAAGCCAAGAAGAGGGGGGAGACACCCAAATGGGACTGCAGCAAGTGGGAGAAGGAGACACTCAGCAAGTCACTACCGACACGCAAGTCGAAGAAGGTGACCCGCAAACCGATACAACTAGCGACAAGACTACGCAGACAGATACTAAAAAAGTAAATTTGTTAAGGACTATTAAAGAAGGTCAAAAACTTCCGACCAAACCTAAACAAACAAAAAATAAAAATGGTTCAATTACAAGTGGTAAAGTTCATTTATATCACTCAACTAATGGTGTAGAAAATTTAAATAATATTTTAGAAAATGGAATAGATTTTGAAAAACAAAAAGCAGTTGATGGATTGTTTTTTGCGAAATTAGGAAGTCCTTATAGGCAAGACGATTCTTTTGTTGTAATAGAAACAGATATAGAAAACATACCTTTTAACCAAAGAACAGAAGGTCAAGAGGTGGCTTTAGGTCAGATTTCCGACTACAAGATAGTGCATAGTTCAAGGATGAGTCCTCGTGAATTAAAAACATTATCATCACTTGAAATGATTTTAAACAGAGAAACAAATGGTGGAGTTGAAGGATATGAAAAATCTCTACAAAATTATAAAAAAAGAAATAAGAATAGTGAGCTAGTTAAGTATCTTGAATCTCAACCTGCTTCTGTAGAGCAAGATATGAGTGTGAAAAAGTCTCCAAGTGTAAACAAGATATTAGGAAAGAAAAGAACTAAAGTTACAGTTGATGAATATTCTGCCTTAAAAACTCAAATTAAATTAGAAGCTAGAGCTGCTAGAGAGGCTCAATTAGATTTAAAAAAGAAACGTAAGGCAGTAAACAGTATAATAAAGTTGTTTTCTGATAAAAGAAAAGGAGTTATATCTCCACAAAAACTTCAAGCTGTTTTAAATAAAAGCGAAAAAACAAATTTTTATTCAGAAAAATCTGTAGATGAGTTTTTAAATTATATGGAAAAAGTATTTAATGATGCTGAACATATTGTTAAAGAAAAAAACGCAATAAATATTCAAGGTAAAATAAAAAATGCTATAAACAAAAAAACAAATAACGACTTAAGATTATCTGCGTTGGCTTTCTTAAATATAAACCCTAGAATGGTGCAAGACATTGATGCTTATTTATTTAATGCCAACAATATTCTTAATGGTTTAAAACCTACAAAAGTATCTAAAAAAGGAGGTAAAGTTTCATTAAAACAATCTAGTCCTTTTAACATACAAGAAGTAGAATCATATACCTCTAAAGAAAACGATTTACAAAAGCAAAGAGATTTAGATAGAGCTAGAGAGTATTTTGAAAAAGTAACTGGTTTAGATTCTTCGAACATGACTTTAGAGCAGATGCAGGAACTCTATACTGAAACAAAAGAAAAGGAAGTTGACAATATTGAAATAGAAAAAAGAAAAAAAGAAATAAACAACGCATTATCTCAAGCATTTGCTGATGCTAAGAATAATTTAACTGCTTCTAATAAATCAGATTTAAACAAGTTACTAAACCTAGACTTAGACTCTCTTAATACCAAAACAAAAATGCAGTTGCTAGATATATTAATTAATTTTAATGTAAATGGCACCTTATCAGGAGCAAGGTCTGTAATAGCCAAGGCAAAAGGAGCTCAAAATACAGAATCTTTAGTAAAAAGAGGTATAAAATCTGTTGAATCATCTAACTACCTTGGAAGAGGAAGAAACAAAAACCTAACAACATTAAACCTTGTTTTTAACTTAATGTTTAAGGGAGAGAAGAAAGCGGGCATGGTAATGGACGCAATTGGTTTAACCCCTATAATAAACGGATCAAGCGATGCAACTAAAAAAGTTGAAGTATTTGTCAAAAAATATGCTGATAAATTTAAAAATAAAAAAACAAAAAAAGGAAAATATTTAGATACATATAATTCAGTTGAAAGACAAACGCTTGCTGAGTTAAGAAGAGTTGAAGTTAATTCAGATTTTTCAGAACAAAAGCAATTTGAAAATACAAAATCTCTTTTAAAAGAATCATACGAAACATTATTAGATAGCGATAAAAAAATAGAAAAAGATTTAGGTAAAATTTATAAAGAAGCTTACGACAAAATTGTAAAAAATTCTTCAAATATATCTGAAGTTGAATCTAAAGCTGATCCTGTAAATTTAGAAGGAGTCAAGTATTTTACTGAAGAGTGGGCTAAATATTATGATGCTATTTCTGATACTCAAACATCTATTTATAATTCAAAACTTGGTCAGGATATTAACTATACTCCTAGGGGGTATACGGTAATAGATGCTGATTATAGCGAAAAAGCGAGTGATGATGTTGATTTAGAAAAGCCACTATTTACTATTCCATCAAGGACAAACCCATACGATAAAAAATCATCGGTTTTATTTGAAGCCAATAGAACAGGGAAGCTCCCCCCAGGAAGAGTGCTAAACCTTAGTTTTGAAACTAACAATATTAATAGATTAAAAGCTGCTTTAATAGATATCAACACAGCAGAAGGTATAAGACAAGTTCAGGGCGCTTTTGATTCACCCAGCTTCAATAAGTTATTTCCTAATAGAGATAGTAGGAACATGATTAAAAAGAGAATTGCTAAGTATATTGATTTAAAAAGAGGAAACAGGTCAACTACTGAATCAGAACAAAAAGCATTAAGACAGATTAATAGGATTGCAGCAGCAGGTGTAGCAAGGTCTTTAGGTGGACCAACACAAGCAGTCAAGCAAATGGTTCCTTTCGTTAATACAGTTACAAACGCGGGTTTAATCCCAACAACGCAAGCTGCTAAGGTTATGCTTACAAAAAAAGGGAACAAAATTATTAACGAATCAGGCATGCCTATAGCAAACAGAGGTATTCAGTCCCAAGGAGATATAGATAGTCTAAATTCTCTTATAGAAAAACAAGCTAGGACTTTGCTTGGCAAAGGATTTGATAAGATAGATGAATTAAATAAAGCATATTTAGATATCTTTTTAGTTAAATCAGATGTTATGACAGCTAGAACATCATTTTTAGCTTATTACATACAAGACATGGCTAGAAAAGGAGTTTCTTATTCAGATATAGATTGGACTAAACCTCTTAACAAAGACTCTATGAATACTGCTCAAAGAAAAGTAGATAGACAGCAGAATACATCTGATCCTGATTTACAAGGAGATTTATTTACAAATCAAGATATCAAAAGTCAGTTTGTAAGAAAATCTTTATTTCCTTTTGCAAACTTTTTGATAAATCAAAAAAATAGAAGTTACGCAGATGTTAGTACTTTATTTTTTAATCCAGCTGCTTTAAAGGGAGAAAAAACAACAGCTTTAAGGTCTATTGCTGGCCTTGGAGTTGAAACAGCTACTTTCGGAGCCCTTGGTTATGTTATAAGTAATTTTTTAGCATCGACCATAGCTTCTTTGATGGGGGGAATAGAAGATGAAGAAGAAGAAAAGAAAAGAAAAGGATATCAGATAACCGGTAGAGTTGGAGGTGCTATTGCAGATATAATGGTTCCTTTACCTGTGCTCAACGATGTTGCTCTTGGCTTGTTAAATGATGTTATGGGAATGTTTCAAGACGGAGAAAAAGAAGGAGATGTATTTAAATTTTTCGCAAAAGACCAAAAAACTTTTTTAGAGCAATTAGGTGTTTTAGGTATTATCGGTGGCAAAGCAATGAAAGCATACGAGATGGTTCAGTTGGCTAGAACAGGAGTTGCAGAGAATGAGTATATTGGCAAAAAGTCTACTGCAAAAATAAGTGAAGATGCTAGAGAAAGAATGGGTACAGTTGCTATGATTTATATACTAAATCAATTAGGTGTCGGTACTTCCGAAATGAACTATATGTCGGAAAGGGCTTTGAAGTTAGCAAAGAAAACCAGGCCCCCAAAACCTGTAAGAGTAGATGCACCTAAAAAATCTAAGAAAAAAAAGAAAAGTAGTGGATTTAATAAACCCTCCTCTAATTTTAGCTCTAAGAAAAAAAAATCATTTAACGTTTCACGTTTTGGAAATTAGATTTATCAAGTAACTGCTGAAGCTTTTGTATTAGTTTAAAATTAGGCCTTTCTTTTAGTTTTTCTTTTAAAATTTGATTGATGATAATTGATTTCATTTTAATTGGTTTTCAGATATTTTTTGAAGATCGCGAAATATGTAATTTATTTCTTTAATTTTAAGACTCATTTCTTCATATTCTTCATCCATTAAACACTCATATATATCGTCGGTAAGATTATTAATGTTTTTCATTGTAACATTAATAAATGGTATGGGTAGTCTTGTTTTATTATTAGTAGGCATCGTGGGTCATAAAGCTACAAAAAATTATACATCTTTAGATTGTTCTCTATACATCTTACTAATTTTTCTTTTTAAAGTTTTTATTTCTTTTTCCTGAGCATAAAACACATCTATAGAATCTTTGTAAAGAATACCTCTATCCATAAATTTTTCATCAGTAAACATTTTTACTGCCTCAATAACAACATAGTATCTTTCATATATGTTGTTTAAATTACATAAATCTATTGGATTTAGATTATTTTTTTTAGCCGAGTCTTTTACTTTCTTTATTTCCTTTAACCTTTCTTTTAGTAACTCTATTGGCTCTGTTATCATTTTATATAAATTTCATTATTAGATATTGTATCTAAGTATTCATCTAAATCAATTTCGTAAACATCTACTAATATAGATGCAGATGTTTTTGCTCTAAAGTATTCTATTTTAAAGAACGTAGGCTTTCCATTTTCATCATGAACTACACCTGATATTTTTACGATTTGTTTATTAGTGTGTGGTAAGCCATAAAGCTTATCAATTTCACTAGTTATCATTCTTCTAACCTTTGGCTCAAACTCATATATTTGTTTGAGAAAATACTCATCTAATTCGAATTCATCCACCTTTGTATACTTCTGTTTTACATCCATGTTTTTTTAATTCTTTTAATCTATATTCTTGTAGAGCAGACACCCTGCCCCCTGGCTTTTTTACTTCTGAGAACAACACATCACAGTTAGGAGGTATAGCTATCAAATCAGGTATACCATTCTTATTGGTTTTAATAAGTTTGATAACGTAATAGCCTTCAGCCTCTAGCTGATCAATTCTTTTCTTTTGTATTTGTTGTTCTGTCATTTCATTTGTATTTAATTTAAAGTTAATAAATATTTTATATGGCATTGTATTACAAGTTATTTAAAGCAACTTCTAAAAAAGCCTTTAAATATTTTGCATCTTCAATACTCATTACAAATGCAGTTTCATTTGGAATAATTGCGTGTTTTGGTATATCATCCCGTACATTATTTAATTCAAAATATATAACATCCTCTTTTTGTTCGGTATGTTTATCAATCCATTTTGTTTTTTCTATATCAATAGAATACCATAAATTTTTATCAAAGGCTTTTAATAGCATTATATTTAATTTAAAGTTAATAAATCTCTTTTAAAGTGTTTCAAGGTGTAATCTTTCTTCTTACTTACTGCCTTGTATATTTTATCTTCAATACCTTTAGATGTGAATATCCAAAATATTTCATTCTCTGGTCTATCTTTAGTGGTCATACGATCACGACTCTGCCAATAACTTGTTGCACTAAAATCTATATTGTAATATACTAAGTACTTGGCTTTTCTTAAACTAATGCCTTCTCTACCACTAACAATTTGTAATGCAATAGATTTATCTGTGGTGTTGAATGTTTCTAAATCAGTACACACATGGTCACCATAAACTTTTTTTATCGCATTAAGCTCTTCTTTAAACTTATAAAAGATGCCTATTTTATGATTACAAAAGTTGTCATATATGTATTGAGCCTTGAATGTGTCAAGGACCATAGAATTACCACTTTCAAATTTCACAGTCCCACTATACATTTGATGTAGCTTCTGCATCAATTTAACGCTTGTATCAGCCAATATAACATCTTCCTTTCCTTCAACTACTAAATACTTTGTAAGCTTGTTACAAAGGCTGTAAATAGATTTAGGAGCCTCCACTCTAAGTATCTTCTCTTTAATAGATGACTCAAATCCTGCTTCTTTTTGAGTATATGAAATCATATACTTATTCATCTTCTCTAAAATAGACTGCTTACCTACCGAGTAATCATTAACCATAAATGAACCAATGCGTCTTGTTTTTGGAACTACATAATCTTTTGCAAATTTGTAAAAGTTTACATACTTTCTAAAAGGATTACTAGGTATGGAATATATCTGATGATACATTTGGCTAAATGATTCAGGAGTGGGTGTTCCTGATAACAATATTACATACGGTTTATTTTTAATTACAAACTCTTTGACTTGTTTCGCTCTTTTACTTGGCTTAGGGAAAGCTCCCATACTGTGAGCTTCATCGCAAACAATTGCATCCCAACCTTTAAGATCAACCTTGTGTAGTGATTCATAATTAATAACAAATATTTCGTAATCAGGATTTAACAACTTGTAATCTGATTCAATGCTTCCTATGGCCTTCTTCTTCGTGATGAACAATACCTTGTTCACACTCATCATTTCATTTAAAATACCCAATGAAGTAAGTGTCTTTCCAGTTCTTACCTCCATAGATAAGTATACAAAACCGTAATTAAATAAACACTTAACTCCATCGGTTATAATTCCTTTTTGGTAATCTCTAAATTCAATCATTTAATATTTATTAAAAGGGAGGGTGAGCAATATGCTCGTTATAAAACCAATTTTAACATTTAATATTAAATTAAATCCCTCCCTTATATTATTACTCATAAGTTTCTCTTAGATATTTATATACACTAGGCAACACTTTCATTGCTAGTTTTTGATTCTTATAAAGCTTGCTACCTAAAGTCTCTGAGCTATATATAGTTGTCTGTTTTATTTTACAATAAAAACTATCTTTTCCGCTTGTCGTTATGCCTCCTTTTCTAATAGCCACTTTAAAGTTTCCACTATAATTTATAGGCTTGACATAAACCTGGAAATCGTTTTCAATACACCAACGGAAATTAGAAAGGCAATCCTCTGTCATCTTCTTTTTCTATTTTAATATCCTTATTAGTTTTAAATACAACATACTTACCATTCATATCTCTGTCAGTATCCTTAGGTCTTACACCTGTGATATATTGTCCATACTCAATTAACCATCTATTAAATTGAATATTAGATATGGTTGTTTTTCTATTTGGGCCATAATCTGTAAACTCAGATATGAAATCATAATACAAGTCATTAGTGTATATCTTTTCATTCAGCCTAAGCATTTTGTTCTTTCTATCTCCGATAATCCCACACCATAAAGCAAAATCATAATTCGTATTAATCGCTAACTTATTAACGTCAACATTCTTAAATTTACCTTTAATTAATCCGTTTTTTAAATAAAACATTAAGTTCTCAATCATGTAATTATCAAAAGCACACCACTCATCTTCATTCCACTCTCCAAACATTAACTTACCAAATTCAACTAGTGGAGTAAATTCTTTTGTGTAAAAGTTCGTGAAGTATATCTCCCACTTTCTTCTCTCAAATGAATTACCTTTGCCTTTTATAGGATAGTTTGTTGTGATAGCAACCTTGGGTGATTTTACAAATGGTATCTTAATAGCGTCTTTATTTTTCTTTTCAAGCGTAAGACCTTCAGTAACAACACTAAATAGTCTTTCAAAATCAAAATGCTTTTTAACGTCATCAAAACATAACACTTGAGTGTCTGCTGACACAAGCTGATAAGCAAAACTCTTTTCAAAATTAAAAGACTTACCATCTATGGTAACTAACTTCTTCATGTGAGATAATGCAGTCATAAATAAACCTTTACCAGTTCCACCTTCAGGATCCTGTGATAAGTTTTCATCTCCAAGTATAATTGCAGGACAATACGATAAGTTTTTATAAGCATGTAACACAAATCCAATTGTGCTTCTTAAGCATTTTATAGTTTGTTTATCTGCTCCAGAGACGTTAGATATAAAAACCTTGTAGTCACATTCAAAAGATTCACATATGTGAAAGTCTCTATCTATAACCTGGTCCTTCCAAACATAACCACCTAAATCCACATATGGTATAGTAATCTTTTCTTTCTTAGTAACCTTTACAGCGCAGTTATTATAGTACAAGTAAGCGGTGTCTTTGTCATCTTCTATAAAGTAAACATTTACAGTTCCTAATAATGAAAGGAAGTCTTCTCTAAAAAACCTTGTCTTATCTGCAAAGTAATTATATATGGAAAGGTCATCTAACGTTTCAAGATATCCTAATACATAATCCTTAATCTCTTCTTCATTAGTATGGTCTATTATATAGCTTGTTACTTTTACAAATATAAAATGCTTACTACCATCTGGCATATACTTATAAAACCCATTATCCTCCAAGAAAGCCCTAAACAAGTAGTGTATAATTTTTATAACTCCCTTATCATTCTTTACCCAAAATCTTTTATCTGACTCCTCTTCCTCTACTTTTGTGATAGTAGACTCGGCTACAGCGTCTTCAATACCGGATTCAACTAATTGAAGACGTATCTCCTTTTTTGATACTCCACGTTTTAGCTTTGCCCTAATCTGATTAACCTTGTCTTCATCCTCATAATACTTTGTTCCATGATTTTGAACTTGAGAGTAAGCTGAATTTATTGTTGTCTTTATTTCATTAAGACTAAAGTCTCTACTTTCAAACTGACCCATTATATACTCAGCAAAATCTTTACCTATCCCATAATCATTAAATGCTGCAGCTAGTATATAAACATTATTGTTTCTCTCTCCATCAACTATGCCATACTTCCTAGTCCACCACTTCATTAAAATATCCACTATTTTGTTCTTATTAGTAACTGGTATAGTAGGCTTTGATGAATACTTATCAATTACTTTATACTCGATATCCTCTATCTTACTCCAAACGTGAGAATTAATGTTAATGTATATTAATGGATCATATGATTCATAACAAACCCTTGATATATTTTTACTTGTCTTATCAAAGTATTTAGAATTAAAATGCTTTTCTAACGACAAGAAATAGTTCTTGTGATTGTCTGGGTCTTTAGGTATCTTAATGATAGCCTTCAAGCCATTGCCACTTGGAGATATAAACACAGAAAATACATGCCTATCCTTAGATAGTCTTTCTTTTTCTGACATCATATCCTTCTTGGTTTTATATCCATCAAAGTCTAAACATATAAAACCACTATGTTCTTTTATACTGTTGTCTGATCTTTTATTAAATGTCCCTGAAAAACATATCGCAGGTAGGTTCTTTTTTAATTCCTGCCTTACCGATTTATCTTTCTCAGACCTTATTTGTTTTATTAAACTCTTTGAACTTCCATCTTTTATTCTAATTAAAATAGACTCTATGTCTCTATAGAAAGGAGTAGAAGTGTCTTTTATGTTTCTAAAAATTGTTACATTACCCATATGCTAAGTTTGACTTCTATATACTACTATATAGTTTATTTATTATTTATTTTTTTTATTTCCTCATATCTAAGGAAAAAAGTTAACATTTATGTCATAAAAAAAAGAAAAGAAAAGGGATAGATAAATATCCCTAATCCTTTTCAATCGCTATTAAAATGGTAAGTCGTCTTGTTCTTCAGCTTCGACCTTTACAGTCTCTGCCTTTACAGGAATATCATTTACGCCTCCTTGTTTCTTAGGAACAAATTGGTCAAGCTCAATGTATGGTTTACCTGATTTAGCAGTTAAAACATTTAAGTTTACCCAACCATTCTTATGATTGGCTTTTAAAAATGAAATCGCTTCTTCAACTTTAACGCTGATGTTACCGATTACAAAGTCTGGTGCGTTCTCTCTTCTTTTGAAAAGAAATCCGTCTGCAAAAATTTTGTCTTGTGACATATTTATTTGTGTTTATTTGGTAGCTTAGTTGGAGAAGCTACTCTGACTCCTTAATTAAAATTGTTCGTACTCAATAAATTGTGTAAGGTCTTTTTCTGAATCTTCAGCAAAGTATTTATTAAACATCTCTACTGCTCTTATTACTTTATCTCTACCTCTAAGTAATGTTTCTTCACTTGGCTTAGCTATCTTTAGCATAAGAGTTTTCTTATCAACTATATAAAACTCAACTGGCTTACCAAACAACTGTTGGTATATGTATGCTTGACTATCGTAGTTGTAATCATTAGCACTCCATTTAAACTTATTGATATCACCTGATGTCTTGATGTCAATGACTTTGTCTTTTGTTATGATATCAGCCTTTCCTTTCCAAGTGATTCCAAACAACTCAGTAACACCTGGTTGCTCGTAGATGTTTCCTTCTTCGTAGATATCTGTATACATTGTGAAGTTAGACTTCATTGAATCTACCCAAGTATTAATAGTGTCTACCTCCTTAGAAAGTAACACATCATATGGATTTAAGTTGTTATCAGATATATATTCTTTAAAAGCTTTAGTGCTTCTAGTAGACACATCCATTACATTGTATGTATTTAACTTCTCAGGCTCAAGCATTGCTGTATGAAAGTAACCTCCCATTATTAAAGGAAGTCCTTTATCGTCTTGTCTAAATTTCCTAGGATTTTTTAGAAGGTTATATATGTCTGAATTAGACAAGTACTGTTTCCCAAAATCTCCGTAGTATTTAGAATCATCTTTTAGTTGTTCTATTATACTACTTGACATATTTCCCTAGTTCTTTTTTAATTGTTGCAGGTATTGTGTATCGTGTTTCTAATGTTTTGATAATAGTTGAAAGAGGTTTTGAGTTGTTACTCTTTACATAATTAACTACATCATCCCATTTTTCAGAAGTCTTTTTTAATGTTGGCTTCTTTGTTGCCTTTACAGCAGGTGCCTCTTCACTTATTCCTACTAAATCTTCTCCTGCCCATAAAGATAATCCTAATCCGTGCATCGCAATAGCTTTTACTGTGCTACGTTGAATAGTTTTGTTTACTGCAAAAGATGTTATCTTATCAATAGATAACGATTGATTACTGTGATTCATAATAGGCAAGTAATCTACGTGTTCTATATTACTGATAGTAACACCTACCTTTACATAACCAGTGTTTCCATCTGTAAAATAATTAAGACCTGTGTGTTCTGATTCATACACCTTTCTGTTTGCATCAGGGTATTGGTCTTTAATCATAGCCCAGGCGTATGCCCAAGATAGATAATCAAATCTTCCCTTTTTTTCTACTCTGTCTTTTACATTGAGAGCTGCCAATGTTTTGAATGTTGATTTTGTGTTTGCCATAATTTATTTAATTAATATAATCCTAATTTTATTAAGTCTTCACTAGATAAACCTACTTTAAAAGCTAATTTTCTGTTGTAGTTTTTTATTGCACTATTAAGAGTAAATAAACGATATAATGTCCATACTCCTAAACCTCCAAGTGTTAGATAGTAAAATACTTGCTTAGCCATTTGATCCATACTTCCGTATGACCATCCTAATAATAAGAACAATATCCATGTGTTCCCTTTGTCTACTTTTTGCGCGTTATACGCATCATAATTTGTCATAATTTATTGATTTTTAAAAGTTATTATACAAGAGTTTATTAGTCTCCATAAATCTTTGTCTTTATCTGACTCTATTTTATCAAGACCATATTCTATATTCTGCCGAGTGACATTAAAGCCATTGTCTGCCATGTAGTCTATTATATTCAACACAGTCATGGGTCTTTGTTTGCATATATAATAAAACATATATCTAGCTATTGAATATCTTTTCTTCCTTGAGTTAGAGAAAAACTCTTCTCTACTTATGCTACACTCATCACAGATGAAGTCAACATACATATTACATATCCTGTTTTTCATGTTTATTGTATTGGTTTCCTAATTGTTCGAAATAAAGTCTCCAAGAAAATGGATCCTGTGTTATTGGGAGTGAGTTCAACTCTCCCTCTCTTTGTTTAATGAACTCTTCACTTGATCTTCCCATCAGTTTAGAATTTTATGTTTTACAAATATACTATTTATTTAACAAATACATAACTTTTATTTGCTTTTTTTACTATTAATTACATCAAATATATCTAATTGATAATTTATGTCTTGCTCTTCAGTAGACCTCTCTTCTAGGTCATTTGTTCCACAGAACCCATTGCACTCAAATAAAGGCTTAGGCTCTCTTCCTCTCATCATTGTTATGTCTTTTACATCTGGATACTTTGGATGAGGTTTTAAAAACACAAGCCCTTTATTTTTTCCTTGGTCCTTTAGCATTGTAACTGGACTGCCTTTTAGTTTTGTTAAGTTATGTTCAACCTTTGCCATTGCATCAAACTTATCAGGAAAGTCTTTCATCATCTTCTGCCAATAACCTATACCTCCTTGAACACATCCTGTCTTAAAGCAATTGTTATTTAGAAACCCCATTTTATACATTACAGGAACCTCTATACCTGCGTCTTGTATTATATCTATGCATTTCTTTTTATCATAGTTATGAAGTAGTAGAGGGAATATTGGCTTTGTTCGTGGATTATTTAAAGACATGCTCTTAGCTCTTCTAGGCTCATCTACATCAAAACCAAATGCTTGATGTGTAAACTTATTATCTTTCTCCCATTTCTCTCTAGCTATTCTTTTTAATTTATAAGAACATATGGCTCCATGTGCTACATTCAAAGACTTATGTTTTATCCAAACGTCTTGTATAGTTTTATACTCTTCCCCAATATTACTTATGGTTTCTATTGGTAGCTTATACCAATCCTCACAATCTTTCTTGAATCTATAAGTGTCCTCGTGTTCATTGTGAGTATCTATAAATATAACTCTAACTCTTGACCTTCCATATGTCTCTATGCATATCATACAAGTAACAGCTGAGGTAACTCCTCCTGACCACCACGCAATTATATCTTTATAGTTTTTTCTTCGTCCCATGATTCAAATTTAATGAAATATTAGTCCTACTTTATTGCTTTTATTAAACCATTTAGTGGCGTATAAATCTACACTAGAAGCATCAACGTATTTAGAATTGTCCAAAGAATTCCTATTATCAAATATTTTTGTGTGTCTGTGAGTTTTTTCATCTATTAAATGTTTTTGTTTCCCTGAGTTGCTAAATATAATGTCATAGTTATCAGGTAAATTAGTTTTTAAAATCATATCAACCATGTTAGTGTAGCTATAAAATCTTACGCTTGGATTTTGATTAGCTATTGTAATCCACTTAGCCAAATAGCTACGTGAATAATAATCTCCACTGTCGTGTACCCTTACATAATCTGGTCGCTTCTTTTTTATCTCTGCATTCATAGCATCAATAAATTCTAGCGTCTTACTTAATTGATATCGCTTCTCAAACGCAGGCTTGACGTTACTCCAAATGTACGCACCTTTTTTAGCGTAACAAAATTGTACGCACTCATCTGCCATAGGGCATGTTAATTTTCCACTTGCCGATTTATAGGCAGGAATCCCAAAGTTAAATACTCTCAAGCCAAGTTCTTTACTTGTCTTTTTAAGCTTACTGTTTTGTGTTAATAAATTCATATTTCCATGTTTTTAAGTATGTGTTCAATTACTTTAACTGTCCAACCATTACCTAACATCTTATACCTCTGAGCGTTTGATACTCCTTCAGTATAATTATCAGGTACTGTTTGCAATCTCTCACACTCTATTGGTGTGAGCTTCCTCCAATTGTATTTCTCATTTATAATACCTTGACTAGGTGAGATTGTTGTAAGGCAATGTGCCTTATCTTTTAATGCCCTACCTCTTCTTGTTGTACTATTTGGATAAGATAAGTCTAATCCTTCTCCAACTCCTGCTTCAGCATATCCTTTCTTTGTGGCTTCAGGAAACACAACCTTGTCCTCTATTCTTATCATGGTTCGTTGGCTTCTCTCTATACTATTCCACCAAACAGCACCATCATATCTGGCAGTAAGACAATATGCTTTTCCTAGTTTTGTAACCATTCTCTCATCTACCTCTGAGTTCTTCAGTTCTCCTTCAGTTTGAATAATATCTCTAAGAGTTATGTGCTGATTAATTGGACCAAAGATGTATGGTATGTTTGTCCAATAGTATCTCTTCCTGGTTTGTGCAGACACAAGTGCTGAGTCAATGTATATCGGCTCTACTCCTAAGAACTTTGATATCGTATCCCTATGCTCTTTGGTCATCTTTACATTCTCTAGTAGAAAATACTTTGGCTTGAGTTCTTTTACCAATCTAACAAACTCAAAGAATAGCTTGCTCCTTGGATCATCGAAGTTTAAGTTCTTACCTGCTCGACTAAATCCTTGACATGGACTTCCACCCATAACTAAGTCAATCTTAGTATTGAATCCATTGGCTCCAAAAACACTAGAAGGTATCTGTATGACATCTCCAAGATGTATTGTGTTAGGAAAGTTTTTCTTTGCTATCTGTATAGCGTACTTATCAATCTCTGATGCATAGTAGTTATCTACTTTTACATCAAGATTCCTGAGGGCTATCTGTCCACAGGACATGCCATCGAATAGTGATAGTACATTCATTGTATTTTTATGTTTTGTTCGTTAATAATCTCTCCGTGGTCAGCATCAGCTACCCATTTTCTTGCCTCTTCAATGTCGTTAGTGTATTCGGTTTCAGCAAAGTCACCCATCTTAATGAACTCATCGTTAAACCAAACATCTTTGTTCCAATAAAGATGTACTTTTAATTTTAATCTTTTCATTTACTTGGTATTTAAGTTATCCCCTAAGGGAGCCGTCTTTCCGTGCTGTCAGTCTTGCTGTAATTTACAAGTTTATGAAAGAATACTCTAGTAAGTCTTGCGTTAACTATTTCTAGCATTACAGCGGCCTACATTAGCGACAACTAAGGACTGTTATTTCTTACTGAGCATTAATTTTTTGTAAAAGTAAATAAAAGTTATATAAAATGCAAATAAAAGTTAAATAATATGCAAATAAATATATTTAGATATGATATCATGTCCATAAAGATATGATATCATGCCGAAAATCGGCATTATTAGCCCATAATGGGCAGATA
>Ga0206131_10000775_pt1 | contig 42898 bp, 43 predicted proteins | sample Helgoland_Spring_FD_148636 | JGI IMG/M metagenome (GOLD analysis project Ga0206131, IMG submission 148636) | Pelagic subsurface seawater microbial communities from Kabeltonne, Helgoland, North Sea - Helgoland_Spring_Bloom_20160517_1 | ecosystem: Environmental > Aquatic > Marine > Epipelagic ... | reverse complement strand
AGGAATTATCAGTGTTGTGAGTTACAGATGCTTCTTTACCTGAGCCCATAGCTATAATTGAAGGCCACCCCCCTCTAGAATTTTCTAAACGATTTGTTGGAATTGTTCCCCAAGAAGTTCCATCAAAGTAATTGTAACCAGTTCCTCTATCAGAAAATGAGACATTTAACTCTTGACTAGTTGTCCATCCTGCTGAGATAGTTCCGTTAGCATGATGTACTATTCTATTTTGTACTGCTGCATTAGATTGTAAATCGTATGTTGTTGTGCCAATAAAAACTTCATTTGATGAGGCTGATTTTGTATTTGAACTTGTTGTTGGGTTTGGATTAACCATTAAGTGACTCAATGCTTCTTCACCAGTCATGGTAATTTTGTCGTTTTTTGCTTTGAGAAGCTTTTTGTTGTAATTTTGACTAGAATTAACTTGTGCAAATAAACCTGCACTTATCAGTATTGCTGATATAAAAGTAGTTGTTTTTTTCATGAAAAAATAGTTTAAGTTTTAAAATTTAGGGTGCTAATTTACTAAAAAATTTTCTTGTAACGCAATCTTATTGAATTTCCTATTACAATAACATCAGAAAACGCCATAAATAGTGCTCCCCACATAGGATTTAATAGGCCCATTACAGCAATTGGGATAGCAACAATATTATAAGCAAATGCCCAAAACAAATTTTGTTTTATAGTTAGTAAAGTATGTTTGCCAATTTGCATAGTTTCGGGTAATTGGCTTAAGTCTTCATTATTTAACAATACTACATCAGCTGATTGAATAGCAATTTCAGTCGCATTTCCTAATGAAATTCCAATAGTAGCTTTAGCAAGAGCAGGAGCATCATTTATCCCATCACCTACCATTGCAGTTTTATTTACATTTACTAATGATTCAATCTTTTCAATTTTATCTATTGGTAATTGTTCACTAAAAGTTGTTTTTATGCCTAATTTTGTAGATATATTATTGCATTTCTCTTTCTTGTCTCCACTTAAAAGGGTGGTAATATATCCTCTTTCATGAAGAGTTGAAATAACTGAATCAGTATTTATTTTTAACTCATCATTTATGTTGAGTGTAGCAATTAGTTCATTATTTTTCAAAACAAATAAATCATGTTGTATGTCTGAAGAATATATTTTTGATGAGCCAATAGTATAGGTGTTATTCTCAATTTTAGCACTGATACTTTTTCCTTTATCTTCAGTAATACCTGACAATTTTAGTGGACTATAATTCTCTTTAAAAGCATTGCATAATGACTTAGCAATAGGGTGTGAACTGTGTTGTTCAATATTATAGATTATATTTTTAATATTATTTTCTTCTTTTCCACTTAAAGCAGTAAATTCAGATACAATAAATTTTCCTGTAGTGAGGGTTCCTGTTTTATCAAAAACGATATTTTTTATACTTGCTAGTTTTTCTAAAGTATCACCACCCTTTATTAATATTCCATTCTTTGCTGCACGACCAATACCTACCATAACCGCAGTAGGAGTAGCTAGTCCCATAGCGCAAGGACATGAAATTACAAGTACTGCAATTGATCTTAAGAAAGCATCTTGCATTTCAATATTGAAAAAATAATGTCCAATAAAAAAAGTAGCTAAAGAAATAGTTAAAACAACAGGTACAAAAACAGCACTTACTTGGTCACCTAGTTTTTGAATATTAGGTTTATTGTTTTGTGCATTTTTAACCAATTCAATTATTTGAGAAAGTAGAGTGTCATCTCCAATTTTAGTAGCCTTTATTTTTAGATTTCCATCAGTAATAATAGTTCCTCCAATAACTTTATCTCCTTTTGTTTTATCTATAGGAATACTTTCTCCTGTGATCATAGATTCATCTATATAAGATGTCCCAGAAATAATAATTCCATCTGTTGGAATTTTATCACCAGAGTTAATAACAAGTATATCATTTACTCTAATATCTTCAAAATTAACCTCTATAATTTTTCCATCAACCTCTTTTTTAGCGATTACTTGTTGTATTGCTGTTAAATCTCCAATAGCAGTAGTTGTTTTTTTTACAGATTTATGTTCTAATACATTTCCAAGAAGTACTAAAGTAATAATAGTTGCACTTGTTTCAAAAAATAAATAATGGTGAACTGCTGGAGTTCCATAATTAATAAGCCAACCATAAATACTATAAAAAAAAGCAGCAGAACTTCCTGTAAAGATAAGAACATCCATATTTGGAATACCTGTTTTTATTGAACTCCAAGCGCTTTTTCCAAAATACGAGATACCTATAATATAAACAGGTAGACAAAGCATAAATTGTAAAAGTGGATTTTGAATAATACTACCTTTTGGGAAGAACATATGTGAGAAAAGAGGTAGGGTAAAAAATAGAGTAAAGTAAAAGTACCTTTCCACTTTTGAAAGTCCTTTTTTATCATTATTTTTTACTGATACAATAGTGTATCCAAGTTTTTTTATAATGTTTTCTATTTGATTTTTTGTTTGTTTTTCATTGATTGTACAGCTTGCTTCACCAGTAGAAAAATTAACATTAACATTATCTAAACCCTTGTTTATTAAGTGTTTTTTTATGCCAGAAGCACAGTTGGCACAAGTCATTCCTTCTACCGTTATTTTTATCTTTCCTTGGTCTTTTTCCATGAGGGAACAAATATATATAGTTTATTCGGCATTATAGTATAAAATTATATATTTGCAGCCGCTAAATGGTGATTGTAGCTCAGCTGGTTAGAGCACTGGTTTGTGGTGCCGGGGGTCGTGGGTTCGAGTCCCATCAGTCACCCATTTAAAAAAAAGAGTTGAACAATAGTTCAACTCTTTTTTATTATTTTAGATATCGTTTGATATTTCGTAATAGTTGTGCCTTGGGCTGAAAGCCTGGAAGTTGAGTTAGTTTCTCATGTTTTCCGTTTATAATAACAACATCAGGCCAGTAGTAATTTCCTTTAATAGGATCAACTAATTCAACAAATAAGTTATGTCTCCATGGTGCATCCTCAGGAGCAGGGTGATCATTTACATATTCTTTTCCATTATACTTAATTGGATTTTTATCTTTCCCATTTATCATCACTGGAAAGAAATTCTCATTGATTAGTTTTATTACTGCAGGATCAGAAAGTGTTGTTTTTTTCATTTTCTCACAATATTCACAGCCAGGGCGATAAAACAGAATGAAAATATTTTTATCATACTTTTTTGCAAATTTTTCAGCCTTTGCTAAAGGTATCCAATCTATTGCTTTTTTTTCAGCTCCTTGTGAAAAACAAAAGACTGAGCTGAAAACAAATAATATAAGAAGTAACTTTTTCATTAGTTTACTTTTTTAAGATTTTATTTGCACCAGCAATCCATGCTTTTGGGCCACCGGCAACATAACCTTGTGAACCTAATTTATTGAAGTTTACTTTTCCATCAACAATAGTAGGAGTGACAAGCCAAACAGATGGGTACCCTCTTACTCCAAACATACTTGCTAATTCTCTATTTTGTTTTTGAGTTGCTTCAGGTAATTTTGTTCTTCTTGGGAAATCAAGTTCTACTAAAACGACTGACTTATCAGCCCATTTTTTGAATTCTGGTTTAAAGAAAACTTCTTTTTGTAATTTTTTACACCATCCACACCAATCACTTCCTGTAAAAAAGAAGAATAAAGGTTTTCCTGTTTGTACTGAAAGATTGATTGCTTTATTTACATCAGTATGCCACTCAGCATCTTTTTGTTGTGCAAATCCGTTAAACGATATTGCCACTAATAATACGATTAATATTTTTTTCATTGTCTTTTTTTTAATTGTTTTTAATTTTGATTAGTGAACGCCATGCATCCATTTTTTAAGTATAGGAGATAGGATAAACGCTAAAAGAGCCATTCCTATTGCCACTACACCTACTTGAGTAAACACTGAAGTATAACTTACTAATGTCTGTATACTTTCTACTGATGATTCAGAATATCCTCCAGTAAAACCAGTTACTTTTTCAATAATAGTGGTCATTAGTCCTGGCTCAGGAATTGCTCCTGCTTCAGTTCCAGTAGTTAATTTTGCAATTGCTCCTGAAATATAATGAGCATAAGAAGATGATAAGAAATAAACCCCCATCATAAAAGCAGTCATACTTTTTGGCGATAGTTCAGTAACTTTAGATAATCCAATAGGAGAGATGAATAATTCTCCAGTTGTTAATAATAAGTATCCTATCATCAGGAACATAAATGGAGTACGACCTGCTGCATCCATATATTGTGCACTCATAGCAAATACTAAGAATCCTAATCCTAATTGTAAAATACCTAAAGCAAATTTAATAGGAGTTGTAGGGTTTCTTTGTGTTTTTGATAGATATACCCACATCATAGAAAATGGAATTGCTAAGAAGATAATATAACCAGGATTAATAGCATTTGTTTGTGATGCATTTAATAAAGTAAGGTTTACATTACGCTCAGCAAAAAGAGTAATTGCAGTTCCTGCAAGTTCAAAGAACGACCAGAATACAGTAATTAACAAAGTTAAAACTAAAACACTTACAAGTCTAAATACCTCCATACGAGAAAGTTCAGTCATTTTTTTAGCAATAATACCTAAGATAATAACTCCTAATAAAGAAAGTAATGAAGAATGTAATTGCATACCATCAAGTACTTCCATTGCATTGTTCTTAACTAAAAAGGCAGCAATAGGAACCATTAAAGCAGCTACTAAATAGAAGAAATAATCGGTACGCATACCATACATTTTCTTTTCAATATATTCAGTAGGTTGATCTCCATTGTCACCAAATACACCAGCATTCATTCCTCTCATAAATACAAAAAGTCCTGCAAGCATACCAACACCAGCAGCCCCAAATCCATAATGCCAACCGTATTCATAACCTAAATAACCACAAGCTAAAGGAGCTAAGAAAGCACCTGCATTTATTCCCATGTAAAAGATAGTGAAACCAGAATCTCTTCTATCATCACCATCAGGATACAAACGCCCAACCATAGTGGAAATGTTAGGTTTAAAGAAACCATTACCCACAATTAAAAGTGCTAATGCAGCATAAAAGAAAAAGTTATTTACTGCAGTTTGGTCAAATCCTAAAACATCAGTATCAAAATAAAAGGCCATAAAAAAGTGTCCTAATGCCATAAGTATACCTCCTAGCATAATGGACTTTTTGAAACCAATAAACTTATCGGCAATCATACCTCCTAATACTGGAGTTGCATATACTAATGAGCCGTAAGCAGCAAAAATTCCAAAGGACATTTCTTCACGATAAGCTTCATCAGTAATATAGGTAAAAAATTCATTTACCATATAAAGCGTAAGCAGTGCACGCATACCATAATAGGAGAAACGCTCCCAAAGTTCTGCAAAAAATAAATAGAACAACCCTTTAGGATGTCCGAATAATTGTTGATCTTGATTTGTCATATTTTGTTTAATAAATTAGGTTGCCGAAAATAGTAAAATTTTCTGTTATAAATTCTCTAAAATAAAATCTGTCATCTTTTTGTATAAATGGTAGCGTGTATTCCCGCCATATATTCCATGATTTTTATCAGGATAAATGAATAAATCAAATTGTTTATTTGCATCTACTAAAGCTGAAATCATCTCCATAGTATTTTGAACATGTACATTATCATCAGCACTTCCATGTACTAATAAATAATGTCCTTTTAGTTTTTCTACATGGTTAATTGGGGAATTTTCATCATATCCACTAGCGTTTTCTTGTGGTGTTTGCATGTAGCGTTCTGTATAAATATTATCATAATAACGCCAGTTAGTTACAGGAGCAACCGCAATTGCAAGGGAAAACACATCAGCACCTTTTGTTATTGCTAATGATGACATATAACCACCATAACTCCAACCTTGAATACCTATCCTATTTGCATTAATGTAAGGTAAGCTCCCAAAGTATTTTGCAGCATTTATTTGGTCAATAGTTTCGTATTTGCCTAATTCTTTATAAGTCATTTTTTTGAACTCAGCACCTTTCCCTCCAGTCCCTCTATTATCAACACAAGCAACAATATATCCTTTTTGAGCAAGCATTTGGTACCAGTAGTAATTCGTCCAGCCGAAAGAGTTGGTTACTTGTTGCGAGCCTGGACCTCCATATAAAAAAATGTATAGAGGATATTCTTTGTTTTTATCAAAATTAGGTGGTTTAATCATCCAAGCATTTAATTCTGCATCTTCAGTTTTAACAGTAAAGAATTCTTTTTCTGTTAAGTTGAATTCTTCCATTTTTGTGTTGAATTCTATGTTATCCTCTAAAGTTTTTAGTTGTTTCCCATCAGCATTATGTAATGTGTAAATAGGAGCAGAGTTAGCAGTAGAAACCGAATTCATGTAATATTTTAATCCTTTGCTGAAAGAAGAATTATTTGTTCCGTTTATAGTACTTAGTTTTGTTTTTACATCAGTGTCTAAATGCTGAGCATAAAGTGTACGATTAATAGAACCTTCTTCAGTTGAAGTAAAATAAACTTCCATCTTATCAGAATCTATTCCATGAAAGGAAGTTACTTCCCAATTTCCTTTTGTAATCTGGATTTCAGAGCCATCTAATCCCTTTAAGTAAATATGATTAAATCCATCTTTTTCTGATGTCCAAATAAAGTTGTCTTCAGCAAGAAATGTTAAATTATCATGTACATCAATATAGTATTTATCTTTCTCGGTAAAGAGTACTTTGTTTGTTCCATCTTCAGTATTTGCCAATACAAAATCCAATTCATTTTGGTAGCGATTCATTCCATAAAGCACTAGTACTTTTGGGTTGTTCGTCCATTTAATTCTTGGAATATATTCATAATCTTTTTCAGTATAGATATATTTACTTTTATCTTCTTCTAAATTATAGAAATACACTTTTACAACTGAGTTATCTTCTCCTGCTTTTGGGTATTTAAATACATCTTGAGTAGGGTATAAACCTCCTTTAAATAAATCCATTGAGAATTCTTTTACATGCGTTTCATCAAATTTGTAATAGGCAATATGTTCTCCATCAGGAGCCCATTCGAATGAACGAACCAAAGCGAACTCCTCCTCATACACCCAGTCTGAAGCTCCATTTATTATATGGTTCTTTTTTCCGTCACTAGTAACTTGAGTTATTGCTCCACTTTTAATGTTTTGAATAAATAGATTATTTTCTAATACATAAGCAACTTTATCTCCTTGAGGTGAAAAGGTAGCATACATCACTTTTTCATCTCTTAGTTTTTGTAGTTTATCAGTATGGATATTGTAGATATAATAAACGGATTTGCTAGAATGACGGTAAATACTTTTGGTTTGAGTAGCTAGTAGAAGTTGTTTTTCATCTTTGCTAAAAGTATATTTTCTAATTTTTGGTATTTCAAAATCAGTACTTTTAAAGAGGGTACGGACTTTTTTACCACTCTTGAATTTGTGTTTAACAATCTCCTGTCCATCTTCAGTACTTTTTATAGTTGAATAATGCTCTCCATCATTCATGGAGTTAAATCCCCCAACACTTTTAGGGTAAAATGCATAGTTTTTCCATAAGTCATCTAATGTAATATCTCTTTTTTGAGAAAATAGTGGTGCTATAAAAACTAAGGAGAAACAAATTATTAATATCTTTTTCATTCGTATGTGTTTTTTAGATTTGGAAATGGCGAATTTAATTAAATTTGCACAGATGGACTACAAGCAATTAAATATTGATAACATTTCTTTTTTCAAAAGTGTAATTGGAGATAATTATGTTTTTTCAGATGAAGAAAGTTTGCAAAATTATAGTCATGATGAAACAGAGGACTTATCCTACCCTCCAGAAGTAGTATTAAAGCCAAAAGATACTGAGGGAATTGCTGAAATCATAAAGTATTGTAATGTAAATAATATTTCTGTTACTCCTTGTGGAGCTCGCACAGGGTTGAGTGGTGGAAGTTTGCCTATTTTTGGTGGAGTTGCTCTTAGTTTGGAGCGCCTAAATTCTATCATAGAAATTGATGAGCGCAATTTGCAAGCAACAGTTCAGCCTGGAGTAATCAATCAGGTTTTTAGAGATGCTGTTGAAGAAAAAGAATTGTTTTATCCACCTGACCCTTCTAGTAAAGGAAGTTGTTTTTTAGGAGGAAATTTGGCAGAAAATGCTGGTGGACCAAAAGCCGTAAAATATGGAGTTACTAAAGATTATGTACTGAATTTAGAAGTGGTATTGCCAACAGGAGAAATAATATGGACAGGAGCAAATGTGCTTAAAAATGCAACTGGTTATGATTTAACATCCTTGATGATTGGGAGTGAAGGTACACTAGGAATTATTACAAAAATTGTTTTCAAACTGATTCCTTTGAATTAAAAGGATATAACTATGCTTGTTCCTTTTAATTCAGCTGAAAAGGCTTGTGAAGCGGTATCGGCTGTTTTTCGTGCAGGAATTACGCCTTCCGCTTTGGAGTTTATTGAGCGTGATGCAATTGATTGGACTCTGAAATATACAGATGTAAAATTGCAGATTGATGACAATGTACAAGCACACCTTTTAGTTGAGGTAGATGGTAATGACTTGGATTTGCTTCATAAAGATAGTGAGAAAGTTGCTGAAGTAATGATGAGTTATGATTGTGGTGAAATATTATTGGCTGATAGTGAAAGTCAAAAAAACCAATTGTGGAAGCTGAGAAGAGCAATTGGAGAGGCAGTAAAATCAAATTCAATATATAAAGAGGAAGATACTGTAGTGCCAAGGGCAGAATTAGCCAAACTCTTAATAGGTGTAAAGTCTATTGGTAAAGTATATGGATTTCAATCGGTTTGTTACGGGCATGCTGGAGATGGAAACCTACACATCAATATTGTAAAAGGGGAGATGAGTGATGAAGATTGGAATACAAAATTAACCTTTGGTATTCGTGAAATTTTTGAATTGACTAAAAAGCTAGGAGGAACTTTAAGTGGCGAACACGGTATAGGCTTGGTGCAGAAAAACTATATGGATATTGTCTTTTCTGAAAAAGCATTGGACCTACAAAAAGGAATTAAAAACCTATTTGATCCTAATGGGATTTTGAATCCTGGAAAAATCCTGAAATAAAGGAACACACTTTATTCATTCCTGAAAGAATCAAGTAAATTACAGCTACATAAGGAATGAAAATAATCCAATTTCCTAAAGATTTGAAACTTGTTAAATCATAGTAGCCTTCATCAATAAAGAAAAGGAATAAGGTAAATAATACGGAAAATGAAATTCGTTTTTTATTCATGATTTATTCTTCTAATTTTTTGTACTCCTTCATTTGTTTGGTAGGGGTTATTGTAGTGTAGCCTTTCCAATGGTTTTCGTCAAATTGATTAATATATGTGATTTCCATTTTTTCTTTTGGCTCATAGCTTTCAAATTCATCAGTAGTTATTTCTTGTTGGTTTATCACTAATTTTTCTATTGATATTTTCTCTTTTTGTACAAAATCAACATCAAATTTTATTTTATTTATGTACTTATCAAAAAACTTTCGTTTTTGTTTTTTAACGAATGCAAATTTTCTGTTTAACTTAATCGAATATTCGCTTTGGTAGGATAAGTACTTAAGTCTATAATGATCATTTACTTTTTTAAAGTAAATTGAACCTTCAAAATTACTTTGTTTATATCCTACCCCAAATAGGTTTATATTCGTTCCTGTTTTATTTTTTGCGTATTTATAATCGGCTCTTAGTATGGCATTTGTTTCAATACTCACATAAATCCTTCCTTCATATTCCCCTCTTCTTTTTGGAGTAAAATCAATAATATAAACCTGTTCGTCTTGCACTAAAGTACCTCCTGTAATTTTGTAATTATAATGGTTAGGTTGATATAAAAAATCCCATTGTTTTTCATTATTTAAGCTGCTAAATTGATTGGCATCATAGATGTAAGTATTGTACAGTTTTTTTGATTTTTTTTCTTTGGAAATATTGTCATTAATTAGCGAATCTGTTGGATTAGTATTAATAGTATCTTCTTTCTCAACATTTCCTATGCTAACTTGTGATTCGCCAACATCAACTTTAAAGCTTAATATTCCTGTCTTTAAGTTCCAGTATTCATTATCCTGTGTATTATTAAGTATCTCACTAAATGAATCTGTTAATCCATCCATATTATCTTCTTCCTCTTTTTCCTGTAGCTTTACAATTTTAATCGGACTGACTTTATGCTTTATTTTTCCTTCTTCATCAATTTTTTGATAATGATTTCCTAGAAAATCGGAGTAAGAAAGGTTGAACTTCTGGGCAGAATTCAATCCTTTTTCTAAAAGGTCGGTATTTAGCTCTTCAATATTATTTTTTAATAGGCTTATCTTGTATTTTTCAAATTCTGTAGAACTTCTTTCTCTGATAAAAACTTGTTTTTTATGAGGTGTTGTCCGATAATTGGAATCCTTATATGCTAAAATATTTTTTACAATTTCTACTGGGTCAGGTGTAGTTCCTAAAACTAATACTTCATCAAGGGTGTAAATATTTTCACTTAACAGAATTGGAGCATTATTTGCAATACGCTCAATCGTTAACTCTTTTATTTTGTAGCCAATACATTGAAAACGAATAGTGTCATTCATTTTTAAGTTAGCAATATCTATTGTAAAATTTCCATGTTCGTTACTAATCGTTCCTTTTCCGTTATTTAAGGTTATAATATTTGCATAGGGTAGAGCTTGCTGATTTTTTTCATCCAAGATAGTACCATTTAAAGTAGAGCTAACTATTGTATCGGTGGGAGAATTAGTTTGAGCAGTAGCATTAGTAAGCAGGTAAAAGGTGCTTACTATACAAAAGAAGACTTTTTTCATTTTGTAAATATATATTTTTATTTCTACTGACAACTAAGACAAGTAAGTCCATTTTTTTCCATTTTCCAGTAATGACCAAGCATATCTTCATCCCACATTCCATCTTCAATGTCATCAATTATGTTGTTTAAACTATGATCTAAGTAGATAGTTTTTCCAGTAGGAACTTTTAGCAGAAGGTTAACCTCTTCTACAATCCATTTACTTTCTTTTTCTAATGTAAAGAAATCATCAAGAACAAGGTCATCTTTAGTGATTTGATAATTATAGTTTATACTTTCTTCTAGTGATAGATTTTTTTTATCTTTAGTTATCTCAGATTCCTGTATTGTATCGACCTTTATAGAGATTAGAGGTTTTAGCCATTTTTTATTTTTATCTTTCTTTTTTTGAAAATAGTAGCCACTTGAGTTTTTTGACAAGATAAAATCACTACTCTTACTTCTTTGAATATCTAATGTGATATTTGTGTTTTCAAAAGGAATGCTATCTGAAACTATTTTGTATCCTCTTTTTGTTCGTTTAAATGGCTTAACTCTTTCCTTTTCTTGGGAGTAAATGAAAACAGTATCTTGCTCAATGTTTATGTTTTCAAATTGATGACTAACATTAAAATGCATTGTTCCGTATTTATTATTTACAAAATTACTACCAATTAAAATCCAAGAAATAACCCATAATAATAACATTCCTTTTTTATAATTACTATGAATTTTAGTTTTAAATAATAATCTCAATCCTGTAAGGATAACTGCAACAATTGGTACTCCAAAAAAGAGTAATAATCCATAAGAAAGAGTGTTGTCAATAGAACTTAAGTTTAAATAAGGACTGTGATAAAAGTCAAAGTGAAGTCCTTCTTTTGAAAAAAGAATAATGTAAACAATTATAAAAAACATTACGCCAATTCCTACAGCAAGCATTCCTAAACAACTTCCAATAAATTTGACTACTCCACTAAATAAACTGATAAAGAAATCAGTAATATTTTGAGTGATTGTTCTAGCTTTCTTTCCGTATTCTATTGTTTTAGGCTGGCTTGCAAATTCATCCATTTTCTCTTTTAAATTCCCTAGTTCATCTTTTATATTTTTTTCAATATTGGTAATGTTTACTTTCTCTCCTCTCATCTCTAATTTTTCAGCAGTTGTTTTTGCTTCAGGGATTGCAATCCAAAATATAATATAAATTAAAAATCCTCCTCCTGTAAATAGTACTATTAGAAAGATTATACGAAACCATAAAGGGTCAATATTAAAGTAGTTTGCTAGGCCTCCACAAACTCCAGCAACCATTCTGTCATCAGCATCACGGAAAATACGATTTCTTTTTCCAGCTCTTAAATCTTCTTCTTTATTTTGCTTCTCATGAGTTTGGTTTTCTTCAATCTCATCATCATATTGGCTAGGATTTCCCATAATAGCAGTTACTTCTTTTACATCCGTAATTGAAATTGCCTCTTTTTTATCTAATCGTTCAGTAAAAAGTTCAGCAATTCTTCCTTCAATATCTTTTAATATTTCATCAGCACCTTCTTCATTTTTAAAATGATTTTAAGTGCATTTAGGTAGTTGTTTAATATCTCAAAAGCATCTTCATCAATATGAAATACAATTCCTGCTAGGTTAATGTTTAGGGTCTTATTCATCTTTTTTTGTTTTAGTGGTTAATCGTACTGCTTTTGCTAAATCTTTCCAGGTTGTATCTAATTCTAATAAAAATGCAATTCCTTTTTGTGTTAAAGAATAATACTTTCTAGGTGGTCCTGAAGATGATTCTTCCCAACGGTATTGTAATAATTCAGCATTTTTTAAGCGAGTAAGTAGGGGGTAAAGCGTTCCTTCTACTACTATCATTTTAGCTTTTTTTAGCTTTTGGATAATGTCAGAAGGGTAGGCCTCTCCATTTTTTAATATGGAAAGGATGCAGTATTCCAAAATCCCTTTTCGCATTTGCGATTGTGTGTTCTCAATTTTCATTTTAGATAAATTATGATGATGCAAACATAAATAAAAAATATAGTACTATGCAAAGCAAAGTACTAAAAAATTAATTTACTAGATTAAATTTGATTAATTATTTTTAAAAAATAGATTATTTTACCAATAAATCGGCAATAACAAATGCACCAAAAATGACGGATGCAATGCCGTTTGTGGTAAAAAATGCAAGGTTGATTTTGCTTAAATCATTATACTTTACCAAAGTGTGTTGGTAAACAAGTAGGGCAGAAAAGATAGAGAATCCAATCCAATACCATTTGTCAAAATTCCCCATGGTACCAGCAATGGTGAGGGCTATAAAGCTAAAAAAGTGTAAAAAATTAGAGAGGTTAAGTGCATTCTTTTTTCCTAATAACACAGGAATAGAATGTAAGTTTTGTTCTTTATCAAATTCCTCATCTTGTAAAGCATACATAATATCAAAACCACTAACCCAAAAAAGTACAGCTGCTGAAAATAAAAGTGGAATAATATCAAATTCACCACTTACTGCTAAGTATGCTCCAATAGGAGCTAAAGCTAGTCCTAAGCCCAATACTAAATGACAAAGAGTAGTAAATCGTTTGGTATAGCTATATCCTAAAATTACCAATAAAGCAACTGGAGAAAGAGCTAAGCAAAGCGGATTAATAAAATATGTTGTTCCAATAAATAATATGGAATTAATGATAACAAAAATTAAAGCTGAGTTTGCTTTTATACTCCCATTTGGAATTTCTCTCACTTTTGCAGTTCTCTCATTTGCTTTGTCAATATCTCTGTCAATATAACGGTTGAAGGCCATAGCTGCCGAGCGTGCAAAAATCATGCAAAATATTACATAGACAAGAGTAATCCATTCAAATTCGTAAGATTTTGTAGCTAAGAAAAAACCAATAAATGCAAAAGGCATTGCAAATATGGTATGACTAAATTTTATTAGAGAGAAGTAGTTTTTCATGCTAAAATGATATTGTTGAATCTTTTACAATAACCCATTTATTTTCATTAAACCTATGAAGCTCTAACCAAAATTTTCCTTTTGGATTATCTGTTTTTCTTATAAGTTCCCACTTGCCTTCTATTTTAGAAAGTGTATTATTTGCAAATGATTCAATATTTAAGGTTTCAAATTTTAACTCACCCATACTTTCTTTTGTTGGGTAGTTTTTTTTGTAGCGTTCAAGAGTTGCTTTCCAACCAGATGTTAGTTCATTTTTGTTAGATCTGAATTGTAATTTTGGTGAATTCCAATAACCTTGCATAAAGCCATTAATATCACCATTATTCCAACATTCCTGCTGTGTTTCGAGTACTTTTTTAATCGCTATAATTTCAGTAGGATTCTGTGATACATTTTCTTTTTGTTGTTTTTTTTCTCCACAAGAATTCATGATAAATAAGGTTAGTATAAGGAAGTATTTCATTATTATTTGCTTAAAATTTTTCGATTCAAAACTAATGAAATTTATCAATAATAATTTACGATATTTGCAAACAATTATGAGTACTACAAAACCAACACTACCTAAAGGAACGCGTGATTTTACTGCTGAAGTAATGTTCAGAAGAAATTACATTTTTGAAACTGTTAAAACGGCTTTCGAGTGCTATGGCTATGCACCAATTGAAACGCCAGCAATGGAAAATATTCAAACCTTAACAGGAAAGTATGGTGATGAAGGTGATCGTTTGATTTTTAAGGTGTTAAATTCAGGAGATTATCTTTCTAAAGCAAAGATTGATGAGGATACTACTTCAAAATCCTTAACAAAACAGATAGTTGAAAAGGCTTTGCGTTATGATTTAACCGTTCCTTTTGCTCGTTTTGTGGTGCAGAATAGAAATGATATTACTTTTCCTTTTAAGCGTTATCAAATGCAAAATGTTTGGCGTGCTGATAGACCTCAAAAAGGAAGATACCGTGAATTTTACCAATGTGATGCTGATGTAATTGGAACAGATTCCTTGCTTTGTGAAGTGGAATTGGTGCAATTGTATGATGATGTTTTTACTAAGCTAAATATCCCAAATGTTGATATTTGCATCAATAACCGAAAGGTATTATTTGGAATGGTGGAGTTGATGGGTGCAGCTGATTTATTTGATGCTATAGTTATTGCTTTAGATAAATTGGATAAAATTGGCATTGAAAAAGTAAAAGAAGAAATGGAAAGTAAAGGGGTGAAAAAAGAAGCCCTTTCTATTTTAGATACTTTTTTGAATACGACAAATATTAATGATTTAGCTGCACTTTTAGTGCAATCGGAAGTAGGAGCTAAAGGCTTAGAAGAATTGCAATTTGTGATGAATAATATTTCAGAACTTGGTTTGCAATCTGCTAATTTAATTTTTGATATTACCCTAGCTAGAGGACTGAATTACTACACAGGTTGCATCTTAGAAGTAAAAGCAAATGATGTTGCTATTGGCTCAATTGGTGGTGGTGGAAGATATGATGATTTGACTTCTATTTTTGGACTTAAAGATATTTCAGGGGTTGGTATCTCTTTTGGAATTGATAGGATGTATATTGTCTTGGAAGAACTTGGATTGTTTCCTGCTAATATTGATGTAAGTACTAAAGTGATGTTTGCTAATTTTGGTGAGCAAGAAGCCGCTTTTTGTATGCCATTGTTAAAGCAATTGCGTACTGCAGGGATAAGTTCAGAACTATATCATAAAAAAGCCAAGATGAAAAAGCAAATGACCTATGCCAATAATAAAGGTGTTCAATTTGTTATTATGGTAGGTGAGGATGAAATGGAATCAGGAATATTGTCAGTTAAAAACATGGAAAGTGGTGAGCAAAGCAATTTGAACATTACTGATTTAATAAAAGAATTATCATAAATGAGTGCTTATAAAGTAGGAGAACAAATGCTAAGTCTTTCAGTTATTGCTGAAATTATTGCAGAAGGAAAACAATTAGCATTAGGCGAAAAGGCAAAACAAAAAATACAAGATTGTCGTGATTATTTAAATAATAAAATGGAGCAGTCAGATGCACCAATTTATGGGATAAATACAGGTTTTGGATCACTTTGTAATCATAAAATTTCTAATACTGATTTAGGACAATTACAAACTAATTTAGTGCTTTCTCATGCTTGTGGTACGGGAAATAAAGTTCCTGCTGAAGTAGTAAAAATTATGTTGTTGTTGAAGGTGCAATCCTTGTCTTACGGACATTCAGGAGTGCAATTAAAAACAGTGGAACGCTTAATTGAAATGTTCAATAAAAATATTCTTCCAGTAGTGTTTCAGCAAGGAAGTTTAGGTGCAAGTGGTGATTTAGCACCTTTGGCTCATCTTTCTTTACCTCTTTTAGGAGAAGGGAAAGTTGAAGTAGATGGAAAAGAAGTGGAAGCAAAAACTATAATGAAGGCTAATGATTGGGAAGCAATTGACTTGCAATCCAAAGAAGGTTTGGCCTTGCTTAACGGAACACAATTCATGGGTGCTTACGGAGTTTGGAGTTTGCTAAAAGCACAGAAATTATCCTATATGGCAGATATGATTGGAGCTATTTCATTAGAAGCATTTGATGGAAGAAACGAATGTTTTGATGAATTGATTCATTTGGTGCGTCCACATAAAGGACAAATAAAAACAGCTGAAAATATCCGTGATTTCTTGGATGGATCTGAAATTCAAAAGCAAGAAAAAGAACATGTGCAAGACCCTTATTCTTTTAGGTGTATGCCACAAGTGCATGGTGCAAGTAAAGGGGTAATTACTCATGTAAAGGATGTGTTTACTACTGAGATAAATTCGGTAACGGATAATCCTACCATTTTTATTGGTGAGGATAAAGTAATTTCTGGAGGGAATTTCCATGGGCAACCTTTGGCTATGGCAATGGATTATTTGGCAATCGGACTTTCAGAATTAGGTTCTATTTCAGAAAGAAGAACTTATCAGTTAATTTCAGGGTTAAGAGGTTTGCCAGCATTTTTAGTTGCTGAACCAGGACTTAATTCAGGGATGATGATTCCACAATATACGGCAGCAAGTATTGCGAGCCAAAACAAGCAATTGTGTACGCCAGCTTCTGTGGATTCTATAGTATCATCAAACGGACAAGAAGACCATGTAAGTATGGGCGCAAATGCAGCTACAAAACTTTACCGAGTAGTTGAAAATACGGAGCGTATTTTGGCAATTGAACTCTTGAATGCTACACAGGGAATTGCATTTAGAAATGCAAAATCTTCAGAATTTATTGAAGGAATTTTGGATATATACAGAGATGAAGTTGAATTCTTAAGTTCAGACAGATTACTGCATGATGATATTGAAAAGTCCATAGGTTTCTTGCAAGGACTTGCTGTTGATTCGGAACTGCTTTAAAGTCTAATTAGTAAAAACATATTCCAATATATTGGCGCCCATTTGTAAGGCTTTTAATCTGATATATTCACTGTCATTGTGGACTTCAGAATCTTCCCATCCATCACCAATATCTGATTCAAAAGTATAAAGACAAACTAATCGCCCGTCAATAATAATACCAAAGGCTTGTGAAGGACTTGCATCATGTTCATGCACTTTAGGTAAACCATTTTTGAACTCATATTTTCCATGAAAAATAGGGTGGTTAGTGGGCAATTCTACTAACTTAGTTTCAGGGAAAATCTTCTTTATTTCTGTACGGACAAAAGCATCCATTCCGTAATTATCATCTATGTGCAAGAAACCACCTGCTAAAAGATAGTTCCGTAAATTTTCAGTTTCACTAGCATTGAAAACTACATTTCCGTGCCCTGTCATGTGCAGGAAAGGATAATTGAAAATATCGCTACTACCAACTTCCACTGTTGCAGGGGCGGCTTTTATGTTTGTTCCAATATTCTCGTTTGCAAAAGTAATGAGGTTAGGTATGGCAGTAGGGTTGGCGTACCAATCGCCACCACCATTGTACTTGAGTACCGCTATTTCATAGGTATTTTGCCCTATTGTAAATAGAGGAAGGAAAAGGAATAATTTGATTAGGAATTTCATTAATATTTATATCCTTTTTTATGCAGCCAAGCAAACTGCAGTAATTGCCACATCATCTTCTGCACTATGTAAATCAAATTCTTTCATTTGTTTCTTGCCAAAAAATTTCAACCCTAATTCTTCTAATTTAAACCATCTTCTTCCCATAATTTCTCTTCCCATTTGCATTGTATCATATTTTTTCATGTATTTAAATGGTTTAGTTATTCTAGACCGGATACATTCTGCTTCTATAACTCTTTTGTCAAACATAACATTATGACCAACATAATAATCGCAAGGAGTTAAATCTTCACTGAATTTCCTTAATATTTCTTCTAATTCATATCCTTTTTCTTCACAAGTTTCATTTGTAATCTTGTGAATTTTTACTGCATCAATAGGTATCGGTAGTGATTGTTTTATATAATAAACTTTCTCTTGGACAATTTCATATTTTCTTGATAATGTAGTCCATGCTATTTGTACAATTCTTGGAAAATTATTAGGATCCTCTTGTAATGATTTTTTTGTAGGAGTCTCATCATATTTAATTAAGCCTGTAGTTTCCACATCAATAATTGCAAAACATGGTGTTGCATTGAGATTTGGTTTTATTTTTATTGGATTTCCTGCTCCTTGAAAAGTAATTATTTTTTTTATAAAAACTAAATAAATCCATAATCCATACCCAACTATCATTTGGAATATTGAATTTTCTATACCTATTACTCCAATTAAGATGCCAATTATTGGAGGTAAAAACATAAAAACTAAAATGTGTATGATAATTCTTTTCATATTTTTAATTTTTAATATTTATAGTATGTACGGCCACTAGTCCTGCTGTTTCTGTACGTAATCTGCTTTTGCCCAAACTTACTGCTTTAAATTGGTTTTGCAAAGCTATTTCAATTTCAGCAGGAGAGAAGTCGCCCTCTGGACCAATGAGTATAAGTGTCTTCTCTGCTTTTTCTTCTTTTCTTAATTCTGTTTTCTCTTCATCTTCACAATGAGCAATGTACTTATTTCCTTCAAAATCTTGTTTTAAAAAGTCCTTTAAAATAATAGCTTCATTCATTTTTGGTAAATGAAATTTTAAGGATTGCTTCATAGCCGAAAGTAAAATCCGATTACACCTTTCAGTTTTAATTACTTTGCGTTCGGAGTGGCTACAAATAATTGGAGTAATTTCATCAATACCAATCTCGGTAGCTTTTTCCAAAAACCATTCGTACCTATCCATATTTTTGGTAGGAGCAATGGCAATGTGTAAATAGTAATTGTGTTGTTTAGGTTTTTGCTCAGAGCTAACTATTTCTAGTCTGCATTTTCTTGTGTCAGCAACTGTAATTTCTGCTTTGTAAAAAGCACCTTTTCCATCCGTAAAATTTAAAATATCTCCTTCTTTTTTGCGTAATACTTTAGTAGCGTGCTTACTTTCTTCAGCACTCAGTATTATTTCTTTTTCAGGATTTTCTAAATAGAATAGTTGCATGCTGTAAAGATAGATAATAGTTGTTAGTTACTGGTATCTACTTGCGTTATTTACAAGCCTCCCAAATACTATCCTTAGGTGCTGGAGCAGTAATTGTAATCGGTTCTTTTTTTACAGGGTGTATAAACTCTAGCTTTTGTGCTAGCAAATGGATGCTTGCATCTTTGTTGCTTCTTTTGGCACCATACTTTAAATCGCCTTTAATAATACAGCCAATATTTGCCAATTGCACCCTTATCTGGTGGTGCCTTCCCGTTTTTGGTTTTACCTCTAAATGATAAAAGTTGTCTAATTTTTTAAGCAGTTTAAAATTCAATACAGCATGTTTTCCATCTTCTGTTTTGGTTATAAAGGATTTGTTCTGCTTTTGGTTCTTTTGTAAATAGTTTTCAAGTGTTCCTGAAGTGTTTGGGGGTGCATTGTCCACTACAGCCCAATAGGTTTTTTGTACTTGCTTTTCACGGAACTGTTCATTCATTCTTGTAAGAGCCTTGCTCGTTCGCGCATACAATACAATACCAGAAGTAGGACGATCCAACCTATGAATAGTGCCTAAAAACACATCTCCTGGTTTGTTGTATTTTTTTTTGATATATGCTTTTACAAAATCGGATAGGGGAGCATCACCTGTTTTGTCGCCTTGTACTATATCGCCTGATTTTTTGTTGATAGCAATGAGGTGGTTGTCCTCATAGAGCACCTCCAGCATTAGTATTGCTCTTTTTCGTTCGGAAAGTTTTTGGCCTTTACATCCGAAACATAGTTTTGAACTGCTCCTTTAATATCATCAGCAAGGTTTAGGTATCTCCTTAAAAACCTAGGATTGAACTCGTGTGTCATTCCTAGCATATCGTGTAGTACTAGCACTTGTCCATCAACTCCAGCCCCAGCTCCAATCCCAATAACAGGAATATTAATGCTTTCTGCTATTTTTTGCGCCAATTGTGCAGGTACTTTTTCCAATACTAAAGCAAAACATCCTGCTTCTTCCAGTAGTTTAGCATCTACTAATAATTTTTCTGCTTCTAGCTCTTCCTTTGCCCTTACGGTATAAGTTCCGAATTTGTAAATGGATTGAGGTGTTAAACCTAAATGTCCCATTACTGGAATTCCTGCTGTAAGTATTCTTTCAACTGATTCAATAATCTCGCTTCCACCTTCTAGCTTTACAGAATGACCACCACTTTCTTTCATTATTTTAATTGCTGAAGAAAGAGCCTCTAATGAGTTTCCTTGATAAGAACCAAATGGCATGTCCACAACTACTAAAGCTCTGTCCACAGCACGCACAACTGATGCGGCATGGTATATCATCTGATCAAGCGTTATCGGTAGGGTAGTTTCGTGCCCAGCCATTACATTAGAAGCTGAATCACCAACTAAAATAACATCAATTCCTGCACCATCAATAATTTTGGCAAGGGTATAATCGTAAGCCGTAAGCATGGAGATTTTTTCTTCGTTCTGCTTCATTTCACCAAGGGTATTGGTGGTTACTTTTTTATAATCTTTTTTTGCTACTGACATTTTTTATTTTGTAAGGGTTACTACAAATGCATTAGGGTATCCTAAACTTGCTAAGCTATTTTTATGTGCTGTTGCTTCTTGTGGGCTTTTAAATTGCCCTGAAAGATAAACATAAGTTCCGTGTTCGGAAGTTTCGTACCATACTTCATCCATTCCTTTAAGTGTAGAATAAGGTTGTACTTGCATGTAAACTCCAAACTGAACAGCGTATATTTTCTTATTTCCTTTAATCTCTTTTGGTGCTACATAAGTGCTCGTCTGCTTAGTTAAGTCAGAAGGTTTTACGCCATTTACTTCAAAATCCTTTAGGATGAATAGTTCTTTTAACTCAGTGTTTGTTGTTTCAAGGTTGCTTAACTTCTTGTTTAACGCTAGTGCATCAGCATTTAGCTCTAACTGTTTTGCTTTTAATAGTGAGAGTTCACTATTCAAATTATTAACAACATCATCATGCTTATTTTTGATGTTTTGTAAAGCAGTTATTTCTTTATTTGCTTTTTTCAATTCAGCAGTAAGTGATGCAGCATTTTTAGCACATTCTTTTGCTAAGGCCCCATTTTTCTTTGCTGATTTTAATTGTTGGCTGTTGGTACTTAACTGTGCTTCTAAGGCTTTTATTTCAGCCACCTTAGTGCTTATGCTTTTGGATAAGCCGTTTTTAGTTTTGCTATGGGCACTTTTTTCTGCTGATAAATCAATAGTTAAAGTTGCATTTACTTTTTTAAGTTTATTTGATTCAGTTTTTAAAGTTTTTACCTCAGCACTAAGCTTAGTGTTGTTTGTTTTTGATGATTTATTGGCTTTATTTAAATCATTGGTAAGTGCCGTACTTACTGATTTTTCAAGTGTAATTTGTTGTTTTAAAGCTTCTATTTTTTTACTTAATTGTTTGTTGTTTGCTAATGCATCAGTCTTACTGCTGTTTAAACTGCTAATTGTTGTACTTAATGCACTTACTTCTTTTTCCTGTTCAATAGTAACTGAAGCAAGTTCAGCATTTTTATTTGTTAAACTAGTTACCTTAGCAGTAAGCTCTTTATTTGTTGTTTCTAGCTTAGCTATTGATGAATTTGTACTAGTGGCACTATTAATTAAATTGTTTATTTCTTTTTCTTGTTCAATAGTAACTGAAGCAAGTTCAGCATTTTTATTTGTTAAACTAGTTACCTTAGCAGTAAGCTCTTTATTTGTTGTTTCTAGCTTAGCTATTGATGAATTTGTGCTAGTGGCACTATTAATTAAATTGTTTATTTCTTTTTCTTGTTCAATAGTAACAGCTGCAAGATCAGCATTTTTAGTGTTCAAGCTAGTACTATTTGAAGTAAGGCTATTAATCTCAGTAGTTAAAGCGTCTTTTTCAATTGTTAATATAGTAATTAAACTTTCATTTTCAGCAATAGTATTGGCTAAGGCTTCAGCTTTACTAGCTTTGTTTTTTAAATCAGTAATCGTTCTGTTCAAACTTGCAATTTTTTGTTCTTGCTCAATAGTAACTGCTGCTGCATCAGTATTTTTTTTGTTTAAGCTAGAAATCTGCTCTTCTTGATTAGTTCTTGCCTCAGTATTTAAATTATTGAGTGTTGCATTATTCTTCTCAAGAGTTGCAATTTTTTTATTGAGTTCCTCAATTGTTGCATTTATGCTTGGTGTATTTTCATTAACATAAGAGGCAACAGTATTGTTTTCTCCTTTAGTATTTAAGTAGTAATACGAAATTCTTGCTTTTGTTTCTGGGCTTATAATTAAACCACAAGCACCACTCGTATAATCAGGAACAAAGAAAGTAGTAAGGTAATCACTGTTTACATAAACATCATAAATGTTGTTTTCAGTTCTTATCTCCACAAAATTATGCTCATCAACACCATTAATCGTTTTGTTTTTTACCCAACCTTCATGTTTGCTAAGGCCGCTAAGTGTTTTGTAAGTGTCTCCTAAAAGTTGTTTTATTCTATATTCTCCTTTTTTGTTGATTTCAAAAATAATAGCACCTTTTCCGTCTTGTTGTGCTTTTACAATAATTCCGATACTTGCTTTTTTGTTATTGCTAGGGCCAATTCGTACAGCTGTTTTTAAGTTAAAGTCAGAAGTAGAAGAATTGTTTGCAATAATTGCATATTCACTATCTTCATTATTTCTGCTCAATAAATAATCTCCTTTGTCTAAAATAAAGTAATTGTCAGTAGTAGTTACTATAGGGAAAAAGTCTCCTTCTTGATTAAAATCCTCATGTATTACTGTTTTGTTATAAGCAGTTGCCGAAATTTGTTGAGCATTAAGGCTACTGCTTAAAATAGTGATGAATAAAAGTGTAGTTGATATAAAATGTTTCATTGTTCGTTTTTTTCTAATTGTGGCAAATTTACAAATTATGCGTTTATCATCTCATATAAAAGCATAACTTTGCAAACATGAAAAAAATATACTTAATTTTATCTGTTTTTGCTATCGTTTTTACGGCTTGTGAAACTGATTTTGATGTGAATGCAGAGTGGGAGGAAACTACAGTGGTTTATGGTCTTTTAGATGCTACTGATACTGATATTGAGAAGAAAATACAAAAAATAAAAATAAGTAAAGCATTTTTAGGTAAGATGGATGCAATGCAAATGGCTCAGTATGCCGATTCTATTAATTTTGATGCAGGTGAATTAGATGTTAAAATTGTTAGAACTAAAAATAATGGAAATACAGATACTATTACTTTGTCTGAGGATTTAGTTAGTAGAGCTGAAGGCGATTTCCATGATTCGATTATGGTATATACTTTTGAAAATAATAGTTTTTTGAATTCAAATTCTGTATATGAGTTGTTAATTAAAAATAAGATTACTGGAAATAAGGTAAGTTCAAAAACTAATATTGTTTCTGGTTTTGATTTTGATATAAGGGATGATTTTCCTTTTGGATTTATTCAAACTTGGATTCCTGGAAATCCAAGTGCAACTGAATTTAGTTCTTCAACAGTAAGGTGGGAAAAATCTCTTGATAATGGAGTTTTGTACCAGTTAGATTTAATTTTCAATTATACTGAAAATGATACGGTATATAAAAGTTTAATTTATGGTACTTCAGTGTTGGAGTCTTCTGATTATTTTGAGTTTGAAGGCGTAAAATTTTTTAATTTCTTAAAGAGTGAATTAAATGAAGATCCATCAATTAAAAGAAGATTTACAAATATTGATTTATTAATGACAGTTGGTTCTGAGGATTTAAGAACCTATAGAATTGTAAATGAAGAAATTACTGGTATAGTTCAAGAGCGACCTCAGTTCACTAATATTAATAATGGCATAGGCTTGTTTTCATCAAGATTTACTTTTCAACTAAAAGGTATGGGTATTGCAGATGATACTGATAAATTTATGAAATCAACAGATGGTTTGGATAGAAACTTTCATTAAACTGACGCTCTGTCAGTAAAATAGTTTTAAATTTTATCTAGTAGTTTGTTTTTATGACAGTTTTGTCGTACAATTTGCTGTGGCATTGTAATTGCAATAATTACTCATCAGAAAACAAATTATTTAAATTTAAAACATAGTAAAATGAGTAAAATTATTGGAATCGATTTAGGAACAACAAATTCATGTGTTTCTGTAATGGAAGGGAATGAGCCAGTGGTTATCCCAAATGCGGAAGGAGCCAGAACGACTCCTTCAATTGTTGCTTTTATTGAAGGTGGCGAGCGTAAAGTTGGTGATAGTGCAAAGCGTCAAGCAATCACAAATCCAACAAAAACTATTGCATCTATTAAAAGATTTATGGGTGAAAGCTTTGCTGCAATGGCTAAGGAAATTAAAAATGTTTCTTATAAAGTGGTAAAAGGTGATAACAATACTCCAAGAGTTGATATTGATGGTAGATTATATACGCCACAAGAAATCTCAGCAATGGTATTGCAAAAAATGAAAAAAACTGCTGAAGATTATTTAGGAACTACAGTTTCTGAAGCTGTAGTTACAGTTCCTGCTTACTTTAATGATGCACAAAGACAGGCAACAAAAGAAGCTGGTGAAATTGCAGGATTAACAGTTAAAAGAATTATTAATGAGCCAACTGCAGCAGCTTTAGCTTACGGATTAGATAAAGCTGATGAGGATAAAACAATTGCTGTTTTTGATTTAGGAGGAGGAACTTTTGATATTTCTATCCTAGAATTAGGAGATGGTGTATTTGAAGTAAAATCAACTAATGGAGATACACATTTAGGTGGTGATGATTTTGATCAAGTAATTATTGATTGGTTAGCAGAAGAATTTAAGAAAGATGAAAGTATGGATTTAAGAGAAGATCCTATGGCTTTACAAAGATTAAAAGAAGCTGCTGAAAAAGCAAAAGTTGAACTTTCTTCATCATCACAAACTGAAATTAACTTGCCTTATGTTACTGCAACTGCTTCAGGTCCTAAGCACCTTGTAAGAACATTAACAAGAGCACAATTTGAGCAATTAGCTGACAAATTAATTCAAGCAACTATTACTCCATGTAAAAATGCAATGAAAGATGCGGGAATGACTGCTTCTGATATTGATGAAGTTATTTTAGTTGGTGGTTCAACTCGTATTCCTGCAATACAAGATGTTGTAGAGAAATACTTTGGGAAATCACCATCAAAAGGAGTAAATCCTGATGAGGTTGTTGCAGTAGGAGCAGCTATTCAAGGAGGGGTACTTACAGGTGATGTAACGGATGTGTTATTGTTAGATGTTACTCCACTTTCATTAGGTATTGAAACTATGGGAAGTGTAATGACAAAGTTAATTGAAGCAAATACAACTATCCCTACTAAGAAATCGGAAGTATTTTCAACTGCTGCTGATAACCAGCCAGCTGTTGATATTCATGTATTACAAGGTGAGCGTCCAATGGCAACTGATAATAAATCAATTGGTCGTTTTCAATTAGCAGATATTCCACCAGCACCAAGAGGAATCCCTCAAATTGAAGTAACTTTTGATATTGATGCTAACGGTATTTTAAATGTTTCAGCAAAAGATAAAGCAACAGGAAAAGAGCAGAATATTAAGATTGAGGCTTCTTCTGGTTTATCTGATGAGGAAATTGAAAAAATGAAGCAAGAAGCTGAAGCAAATGCTGATGCTGATAACAAAGCTAAAGAAACAGCTGATAAGATTAATGGAGCTGATGGAATGATTTTCCAAACTGAAAAACAATTAAAAGAATTTGGTGAAAAATTATCAGATGATAAAAAGGCGCCAATTGAAGAAGCTTTAGTTGAATTAAAAGCATCACATGAAAGCAAAGATTTAGATGCTATTGATGTTGCAATGGAAAAAATAAATACAGCTTGGACAGCTGCTTCAGAAGAAATGTATAAAGCTTCACAAGAAGAAGGTGCTGCTGAAGGAGCTCAAACAGAGTCTGCTACAGATGATGTAACAGATGTTGAGTTTGAAGAGGTAAAAGAAGAAGAGTAAATAAAAGTATCCATAATACTGAAAAGAGCCCTGCATTATTGTAGGGCTTTTTTTATATTTGCAGCATGATGAAAAATATTTTTGCACTATTATTTTTGCCATTTATGATAAATGCTCAAACTGCTTTTATATCTGGTAATGATACAATTTGTAATAATGGAGTAGAAGCTATACTTAAAGTTGATTTTTCAGGAGTTGCACCCTTTACTTTTGTATATGAAATTAATGGAGTTAGTCAAAACTCAGTTACAACTCAAAACACTTCTTATTTTATTAATACAAAAACAGAAGGAACTTATACTTTGAGCCAATTTAATGATGCTATTTCTTTTGGTGTAATAAGTGGAAGTGCAGTTGTTTCAATTCTGGAAAGCCCTACTGCTGTAATACATCTTTTGTCTGATACTCTGTCTGTTATTAGTCCAATTGCAAATTTTACAAGTAATTCAATTGGTGATATTGTAGCTTGGGAATGGAGTTTTGGCGATAATACAGTTAATGAAATTTTAGAAAACCCAAGACATATTTACCCTGTTAATAGTGAAGGTTTAGGTTTAAAAGGTACTTATCAAAGTACTTTAGTAGTTGTTGATGCAAATAGTTGTTCAGATACTGTTGTTAAACAAATATGGGTGCAAGAAGAATATTGGTTTTATATTCCAACATCCTTTACTCCTGATAATGATAAGTTAAATGATAAATTCTGCATAGAATATCATGCAATTCGAGAAAACACTTTTTTATTTAAGGTATATAATTCCCAAGGGGATCTTATGTTTCAATCAACTAGGCCTCAGGATTTAAAATGTAGTTTGAATGGTGGGTGGGATGGAGTGCATTTTAAAACTCAAAAAGACTTACCTTCTGATATTTATACTTATGAGCTCTATTTTCAGGATTTTGAAGGATGGAAACATAAGGAATATGGTACGGTTTTTTTAGTTAGATAAGTTTTTATGGATAAAATAATTATTCAAATTGATGGTTATGCAGGTAAACCTATTTTGATTGATGTTACTTTTAAAGAAAATAAATATCCTAAAAAAGTAGTAGTTTTTTGTCATGGATTTAAAGGTTTTAAGGATTGGGGTCCGTTTAATAAAATTGCTACTTATTTTGCCGAGCTAGATATAGTTTTTGTAAAATTTAACTTTTCCTATAACGGAACAACTATTGGTGATCCAAGTAGTTTTGGGGATTTAGAAGCGTTTGGAAATAATAACTTTTGCAAAGAGTTAGATGATTTGTCCTTAGTGTTGGATTGGATAGAAAGTTGCAAAGAATTAAAAGGGGAGATTGATACTTCAAAAATTTCATTATTTGGCCATAGTAGAGGAGGGAGCATTGCTATGCTGAAAACAGCAGAAGATAGCAGAGTAGCGAATGTAATTGCTTGGGCTTCTCCCTCTAATTTTTTAGATAGATTGCCAAAGGGAGAAAAGTTAGAGAAATGGAAGAAAATGAATGTGGCTTATATCTATAACGGAAGAACAAAGCAAAATATGCCCATGTATTTTCAGTTTTATGAAAACTGCATAGCTAATTTTGATAGATTGAATATTCAAAATGCAGTAACAAATATGAGTGTTCCTCAATTAGTAGTACATGGTACTGATGATCCTACTGTTTTACTTGCTGAAGCAGAAAATATAAAAAGTTGGAATACAAATACTCAATTGCATATTATTGATGGAGCTAATCATGTTTTAGGTGGTTTTCATCCTTATGATTTAGAAAATTTCCCTATTCATTTGCAAGAAGCAATTGATGTTACAATCTCTTTTTTAAAAGGGTAAACGAGCTGAAGGAGTTTCACTTTGATCAGCAAAATCTTTATCTAGATATTTAAAATAACCTGCAATTGCAATCATAGCAGCATTGTCCGTGCAGTATTCAAACTTAGGAATATAGAGTTGATATCCTTTATTTTTTGCTAGATTTTTTAATTCGCTTCTAAGGTAGGAATTAGCTGAAACACCACCTGCAATAGCAAGTTCTTTTATCCCTGTTTGTTTTATTGCTTCCTCTAGTTTATTTAATAAAATACTGACAATACTATGCTGAATAGATGCACATAAATTCGCCAAATTTTCTTCAATAAATTTAGGATTCTTTTGCATATTATTTTGAATCTTATAGAGTATAGAAGTTTTTAAGCCGCTAAAGCTAAAGTCCAATCCTTTAATTTTAGGTTTTCCAAATTCAAATGCATGAATATCGCCCTTTTTTGCATATTTATCAATTAGTGGTCCTCCAGGGTAGGGAAGTCCTAGTACTTTTGCTGATTTATCAAAAGCTTCACCTGCTGCATCATCAATAGTTGTACCTATAACCTCCATTTTATTAGGGCTATCAACTTGTACAATTTGAGTATGACCGCCTGAAACGGTAAGGCATAAAAATGGGAATTGAGGCATTGTTTCTTCCTCATCTATAAAGTGAGAAAGGATATGGCCTTGCATATGGTTTACGGCTATAAGCGGAATATCCATTCCCATAGCAAAGGATTTTGAAAAAGAACTTCCTACTAAAAGGGAACCTAAAAGTCCAGGTCCTTTAGTAAAAGCAATAGCGGTAATATCTTCTTTATTTATATTTGCCTTTTTGATAGCAGCATCTACTACAGGAATAATGTTTTGTTGATGCGCTCTTGAAGCAAGTTCAGGTACAACTCCACCATATTGGGTATGTACTTCTTGGTTAGCTACTATATTAGATAGTATTTTTTGTCCTTGTAAAATAGCAGCAGAAGTATCATCACAAGATGATTCTATTCCTAAAATTAAAGGCGTTTTATTCATCTAGTTTTTTGAATGAATGCCCTAATTTATCTCTTTTAGTTTTTAGATAAAATTCATTATGGATATTAGAATCTATTTCAAGTGCTACACTTTCAACTATTTCAATTCCATACCCCATCAGTCCAACTCTTTTTTTAGGGTTATTGCTCAGTAATCTGATTTTAGTTACATCCATAGCTCTTAATATTTGTGCGCCAACACCATAGTCTCTATCGTCAGCATTAAATCCTAAGTCAGCATTTGCCTGAACTGTATCACGTCCTTTTTCTTGTAATTCGTAAGCCTTCAATTTGTTAAGTAATCCTATTCCTCTTCCTTCTTGATTCATGTAGACTAATACTCCTTTTCCATCTGTCTCAATTTGTTGTAATGCTGATTGTAATTGGTGTCCACAATCACATCTGCAAGAACCAAATATATCGCCTGTCATACAAGATGAGTGTACTCTTACAAGTACATCTTCATCCTTTTTCCATTCTCCTTTATATACAACTAGATGTAGCTGTCCATTAGTAGTTTGCTTGAAGGCTTTCATCTTAAAATCACCATAATCAGTTGGTAATTGTATGTCAGCTTCTTCAGTAATAAGAGATTCATTTTTTATTCTATATTCAATTAAATCTTTAATTGTAATGAATTTTAGATCAAACTTCTTAGCAATTTTATGTAATTCTGGCGTTCTGGCCATTGAACCATCTTCATTCAATATCTCAACAATAACTCCAGCAGGTTCTAGTCCTGCAAGTCTAGCTAAATCAACTGCTGCTTCAGTATGTCCTGCTCTTCTTAATACTCCTCCTTTTCGTGCTTTTAAGGGGAAAATATGACCAGGTTTTCCTAGCTCAGCAGGGTTGATGTTTGGGTCAACAAGTGCCTTTACTGTTTTTGCTCTATCTGATGCCGAAATTCCAGTGGTACAACCATGTCCCATCAAATCAACTGAAATGGTAAAAGGCGTTTCATAGGCAGCTGTATTTTTCCCAATCATCAGTTCCAACCCTAATTCTTGACATCTTCTTTCAAGTAGAGGTGTACAAATTAAACCTCTACCATGTGTTGCCATGAAATTAATCATTTCAGGAGTTGCCATTTCAGCAGCAGCTACAAAATCACCTTCATTTTCTCTGTTTTCATCATCAATAACGATAACGACTTTCCCTGCTTTAATATCCTGAATTGCTTCTTCTATAGTGTTGAAACTCATATTGTAAATTTATGGGGCAAAAATACTAAGATTTACTGTATTTTTCTCTTTTTAATGAATTGATTAACGCTTTTTAATAAAGAGCTAAAATCAAATAGTTGAGCATCATTTTTAGCCTTATAAATTAAAAATAAAGCAATGGGTGCAAATACTATATTTGCTAACCATATACCTTTATAAGCTTCTATAGTTAGTTCTTTTGCTGATTTTTCACCAATTGTATTTAATACATGAAAAAAAACAAAAAATAATACTGAAACTAATACAGGTAAGCCAAAACCACCTTTCCTTATGATTGATCCTAATGGTGCTCCAATCAAAAATAAAAGTAAGCAAGCTATAGCTAAGCTAATTTTTCTATGCCATTCAATATTATGCTTAGTAATAATTATTTTACGATATTCTAAATCATTCTTATTTGATTTTGCTATTGATTTTAAGGTTTGTATTTTGTTTATAGCAATATCATATTGCTGTTTTTTTTTTATAGTGGTAAGGTCTTCAGAATTGACTAAGCTATCTGTTTGAGAATTATGTCTGTATTTATCAGTAATATTTTTAGTAAATGTTCCTTTTCTCTCTTCAAATTTAGCGTATAATGAGTCAATAGCAGTTGCTAATTGCTGATTACTTAGCATTGCATAATGGCCTTTATACAGTGTCTCACTATTATTTATTGTGCTAAAACTAGATAAGTCAAAACGGATTAAATCCTCTTTAAAATGAGTAGTTCGATAGGGGTTGGATCCGTTTCTTTTCTTTTCAGGAATATCAATATAGGAATGACCATTATATAAAATGAGTTCCAAAAACTTTTCATCTTTTGTTAATTGCATTATTCCGCTTTTGGAAATTATAACTTTATCATTCCCATTCTTAGCTGTATGGTCATAAATGATAATATCATTTAAGGTTTTTCCGTCAGCATCCTTTTCAGCTACTTTTATACTGAACCCTTCAATATCTTTATAAAAAATTCCTTCTTTAATATTAAGTGCTGGTTTTTTCTTTTGAATATCATAAATCATACTTCCATTCTTAAGATTTGCAATGGGCATTACATAATTTGAAAATAAGAAAGAACCATAACTTATAATAATTACAAATATAGTAAGAGGAAAAAGGATTCTAATTAATGAAATTCCTGAAGATTTTAAAGCAACTAATTCATAGTTTTCACCTAGTTTTCCAAATACCATTACTGATGCAATTAGCATAGCAATAGGGAGTGCAACTGGCACAAAACGAGCAGAGGCATAAAAAATAAGCTCAGCTATTTGAGTAAATTCAAGTCCTTTTCCGACTAGATCATCAACATACTTCCAAAGGAATTGCATAAGCAATATGAAAATGGCAATAAAGAATGTTGCTATAAAAGGACCTAAAAATGATTTTATTAGGAAAAGGTGTAGCCGTTTCATAAAGAAAATAAATTAAAAATTATGAACCAATTGCTCTTTTCAGCTGGCTAATTTGTTTTTCCCATAGTTGAGATTGTTCTTCTTGCTCTTGCGCATCTTCTGCAAAATCAGTAATAATTAAAGATACATCTGATGTCATTTCATCAATTTGAATGAAGAACTCAAAATAATCTTCTTTTGTATCATTTTCTTCCCATTTAAATCTAATAAACTGGTTGGTTTTTAATTTTAATAATTTAGCATCTTGCTCGCTTCCATCCCAAAAGAAGGTAAAAACCTTATCCTTTATTACCACATCATCAGCAAACCATTCAGCTAGTCCACTAGGAGTGCTAAGCCGTTTGTACAATATATTCACTGAAGAATTTATTGGGAATTCTAATGTGTATTTTGTTAAATCTGACATATAAATTTAATGTGCTGTCGGCAAATATACCCTTATTTTAAGTAAAAAATTATCTCTTAAAAATTTATTTTAAAAATGTAGTAAATTACATTCTATAATAAGTGAAAATAATATATTTGCACCCTTAAAATTTTGGCGTGGTAGCTCAGTTGGTTAGAGCGCAGGATTCATAACCCTGAGGTCGGGAGTTCAAATCTCCCTCACGCTACTATATATGGAAGGCCCTTTTTAGGGTCTTTTTTATGCCTAAAAATAAGGGTGGTAGAACATTGGTAGAACAAATGGGTGTTTTCCTCCCATCTTAAAATCACAAAATTTTCTTATTTCAATCATTTTGCTTATTATTGTTTGACAATTTAATTGTAAGATGAAGAAAAAATCGGATAAGTTTGATAGTAAAAGAAATAATAAGGTTCCAATATTTAAAGCGGATTTGGAATTTGAAATATTTCATGCTAATAATTTACAGCAAATAGATAGGAATAAACTTAACTTCCGAAAGGAATACTTTAATAAGGTAAGCAAAGAGTTAGCTAATAGTAAAGAAAATAATAAGGTAAAACTATTAAAGAAAATATAGTTTTAGAGAATAGTGTGTTATTATATATGATAAAAAACTATCAACTGATACCTGTTGAGAATAATAGTAGTAAAAATTCAAATATCACTTATCAAACTTCCTTTTTTAAATATATAAATCTGTATACATTTAATGAAGAGATAGGTAAATTACATAAAAGCTTAAAAAAAATAAATTGTATTGATTGTTCAGTACCTACCTTTCGTTCAATTTTTTCTGATAATAATACTTTTGAAAAAGTAAATTGGTTAAAATCTCAATCTTCCTTTCAGTTGTTTATTCAACTGCTTGTTAGCAAAGAAAAAGTAATTTGTAGGGAGTTATGGGTAAAGGCTGCCGCCTGTTTTGTTATTAAAGGTGAAGTAAAAACAAGCAAACAGTTAGGGAAAGTTGAAAATCCATCTTCAGATGATGCTGTTTTAATTCGAGAATGCATAAAATATTTTAAATAGAAATGTATGTAATGTTCAGATTGTCAGACTACTAATACCCGAACAACCCCGAATAGCTACCCGATAACCTCTAGAAATCATTTTTTTCTCAGCTAAATTTTTACGAATCTTTGTGCCGTAATTAAATCAAAATTAACTGTTATGATTAAAATAGATATAGAAGGGATGGATGAGATTCGTGATTCACTTTCAGAATTAAAAAAAATATTTTTAGAGAAAAATAGACCTGCAAATCAACAGATACTTGATAATAAAGGTTTGATGGAGTATTTGAAAATTTCATCAACAAAGGCACAGAAATTAAGAAATGAAGGGAAGTTAGCATTTTCTAAAGATTCTCGCACAGATAAAATTTGGTTTCGATTATCTGATGTGCTAGAATACCTAGATAGTTGTTATTATAAACGATTTTAATATGTCAACTAAAATGGAAAAACTATATTATACTACAGAAAAGATAGATAGAAATCATAAGCGTTATAGGGTTTGTAAAAATAAGGGGAATGATTGTTTTAAAGAGGAGTTTATGGCAAAGCATGGCTCTGCTAAATTTTGTACAGAGCAGTGTAATAATAAATTCTCAAATCAAGAAAAAAAATTATTTAATGAAGGTAATTCTATTCCAAGAACTTCAAATATTGATAAGTTAAGAGTGTTGATGCAAAATAAAGATTTAGTAACTTTTACCAGAAAGGAAATTGATGATATTGGAATAGATTTATCAAGGCATGACCACAGATATTTAGACGATAAAAGAAGAGGTAGTTTTGGTATTTGGATTGGCAATTTTAATATTACAATGCGTGAAAATAATGAAATAGTAATAAGAACTAAAATCTATACAAGTGAAAAATAATTATGAGCAAATTTTTGGTGTTTCACAAAGAAGTGGAATGTTTACGGTTATTGTTAATGGCCTATTGTTATTTAGTGCTGGATATCTAGTTAGTAGATTTTTTATAATGCCATCAAATAACTCTAACTCTAATAGGAATAATCAATTATTAGAAATAGTAAAGGTTAAGGGTGATATAGTAATAGAAAGTAAGGATGCTATGCTTAAAATGGTTAAGGAAGAAATTAGAAAATCAATTGATGCTGAAAAAAAGAAGGTGAAGGAAGATTTAGTTCATGTTGATTTTAAAGTAGAAAAGGATGTTGTTAAAAGTCTATGATTTACCTGTTTCAGACTTTATTATTTACTGTTACTTAACTTTTGAACACTCTGTTTTCTTAGGCTTCATTTTTAGTAGTTTTATCACTTCAAAAACTATTCTTAATGAAATTAAAACATCTTAAACGAACTGATGTATTGGACATCTATGCGGTAGAAGAAAGTGTCCTTGCTGATATCCCAATGTTTTCTGATGCTGTGCAGGCAGGATTTCCTTCTCCTGCTGAAGACCATATGGATATGGACTTAAATCTGAATGACCATTTAGTTCAAAATCCTTCTGCTACTTTTTGTGTAAAAGCAATAGGAGAGAGTATGAAAGATGCAGGAATCCAAAGTGGAGATATTATGATAGTTGATAAATCATTAGAACCACAAAACAGAAGTATTGTATTGGCAGTTATTGATGGAGAGTTCACTGTAAAAAGAGTAAATGTAAATGATAAGGCATTGTACTTAATGCCAGAAAATAGTAATTTTTCTCCTATCAAAATTACAGAGGAAATGGATTTTCAAGTTTGGGGAGTAGTTACTTACATCATACATAAAGCAGTGTAGTATGATTGCTTTGATTGATTGTAATAATTTCTATGCCTCTTGCGAAAGAGTATTTAATCCAAAGATTGAGAATAAGCCTGTTATAGTACTTTCTAATAATGATGGTTGTGTAATTGCAAGAAGTAATGAAGCAAAAGTATTAGGCGTAAAGATGGGAGAGCCAGCTTTTAAACTCAAAAACCTTATTGAGAGATATAACATTAATGTATTTTCTACCAACTTTGCACTCTATGGCGATTTATCCAAAAGGGTAATGAATGTAATGAGTGCTGAGGTGGATAAGATGGAAATCTATTCTATTGATGAAGCCTTTTTGGATTTTACGGATTACGCATCCAAAGAAAGGGGAATTGCTATAAAGAAGAAAGTACAGCAATGGACTGGTATCCCTGTGTCAGTTGGTATTGCTCCAACTAAGGTTTTAGCAAAAGTTGCAGGGCACATAGCAAAGAAACATACTAAGGCAGGTGTTTTTATGTTTGATGATGAGGCTTTAATCAGAAGGGCTTTAAATGTGTTTAAGGTTGAGGATTTATGGGGAATTGGAAGAAAGAATGCAAAGAAGTTAAAATCTGTTGGTATTAATACTGCTTTGCAATTTAGAGAATGTGATAGTAATTGGATAAGAAGACACTTATCGATAAATGGAGTTAGGTTGCAAAAGGAACTTTATGGAGAGGTTTGTTATCCTATTGAAGTAACAAGAAAAAGAAAACAGAATATCTGTACTGCTCGTTCCTTTGGAACTGAGATTAAAGAACTCTCAAAATTAAAAGAAGCGATAGGTTCACACGCTAATACTTGTGCCACTAAACTAAGGCAAGAGAAAAGTTGTTGTACTACTGTTAGTGTATTTTTAAGTACAAATCCATTTAAACCACAAGCCAAACAATATAATCCTTACAAAGTGATTCAATTAGATGTGCCAACTAATGATAGTATGGAGATAGTAAAAGTTGCTATTAAAGGCTTGGAAAGTATTTACAGAGATGATTGTATTTATAAGAAAGCAGGAGTAATAGTTGCTAGAATTGTTCCTCAAGAGCAAACGCAACTGAGTCTGTTTGATAGTTTGGATAGAGAAAAACGCAAACGCATAAATGTAGTAGTTGATAAGATTAATGCTACTATGGGAAAGAATAAAGTTAAACTTGCTGTGCAGGGTAATGGTAGGAAGTGGAGATTGAAACAAGAAAAACTATCTCCTTGCTATACTACACGCTTTACCGATATTTTAGAGGTGGTAATTTAGATCGGTAGGGAAAAGAATAATTATTTTATAAAATAAAAGATTACTCAGATAACCAAATAAATTTCTTAAGTTTGTTTTAGTAGATTGGTTAGCGGTGCAAAAAGTGGTGTAAATTTTAGTTTAAATGCTTACTGTAATCTAGTGAAAAGGGTAGAGGTTGTAATCCTGCTACCCCGACACTTTTCTCCCCGAAAATCAACGATTTTAAGGATTAAAATACTGATTATCAATTCATAAATAGTTTAAGGCTATTTATTTTATCAATAAAACCATCTCTTTTTTGCATTTTTTCCAAAAAGAAAAGAAAGAAGAGTGGTACCCTTTTACATCAAACATCCAGTCTCTGGCTTCTTGAATTCCTTCATAGTTGTAATTCAAAGGATGTTCTTTAAATATAATTTTTTGGTGATGGTACTTATTTTTAAGTTCATGAAACTCACCAACAAATACCTGAATATTAGGGATATTTTCTTGTGATATTGCAAGAACGAATTCTATTGTCTTCTGGGAAATAGGATATTTTGAAAAAATAGAGGGTTCCAGTAATAGGATTCTATTTGCAACAATATCTTTCTTCCAATTGGGATCTATATTATAGAAATTATATATTAAAGTTGGGGATTGTTTTTTAAAATCTATTACTTGTTGTTTTGGTAGAGGTGTTTTAAATTTTATAATAGATTTTTCTTTTAGAATTTCAGGGGTTTCTATACGAGATATTTCTTCATATGAAACATCTAGAAATGTTTTTTTTTGATTTGTAAAACAATATTTATTTATGTTGTCTTGGTTTACAAAATATTTTTTATTTGCATTTGTTCCTGCTACCCATTGCCAACTTAAGGCATTGCTTGCCCAATCTGCGTCAAGTAAATGATAATACATCCATTTAGCAGGAATTTTCCAATGACTTTGTCCAATATTACAGGTAATTGAGGCAATGTACATCCTAAGATGATTATGAATATAACCTGTTTTATAGAATTTCTTTATTGCTGTATCAATAGCATGAATGCCAGTATTACCCTTATTAATGACAGTAGAAATAGAATGGTTTGAAACTGGATATTGTTGATATTTTAAGTCTTGATTAATTGCATCTCCTTTTGAATTCCATATTTGTTGCCAATAGTCTCTCCATGCTAATTCTTGAATAAATTTTTCAATCTTTTCAGGCGGGTATCCTCTATTGATTATTTCTGTAAATATAAATTTTGTCGAAACTACTCCTCTTGAGATATATGGTGAAAGATAGCTAACAGTGCCATTAATATAGTTTCGTGTTGTACCGTATCTTATTGGATCTATATAACGAATACGTTGAAGAATCTCTGCATAAGATGTTGGGAATATAGAAACCTCTTGGTTAAATAATTCCATTTAACGCTTACTTATTTTGTTTCTAGTTATTTCTTTTTGTCTCGAACATTTAAAACGTGCTATTTCTGGATTTCTTTTTTTTAAGTGTTTTAGACTGACTCTACTGTTTACGCGTTTCCTCCATCGCTTAAAGCTAGAAGCTTTTAAATTCTTCCTCATAATATGTATAACTCCACCTTCGGGTAATCCAAACTGGAATAGAATAGCTTCAAATGGAGTTCTGTCTTCCCATGCCATTTCTATTATTCTATCAATATCAAGTTCATTATAGTTCATCTAATATATTTTGTTCAAAAATACAATTATAAATTTAATGCATAACTTTTATTAAAAAAAGTTATGCAATTAATATTATTTTGTAACTTTGCAATATTATTAATCAAAAAAAAAAAAAATGTTATTATCAATTATGGAACCAATAGCACCTGACAATTATGTAGCTTTTACATTTTTTATAGGTTATATTGCAATGTTGGCAGCATCTGTATTCTTCTTTGTTGAAAGGGGAAGTGTTGACAACAAATGGAAGATGTCTTTACTAGTGTCAGCCCTTATTACGGGTATAGCTGCTGTACATTACTATTACATGAGAGACTACTGGTTAGCGACAGAATCTTCACCAACTTTCTTCAGATATGTAGACTGGATCTTAACGGTTCCATTGATGTGTGTTGAATTTTATTTACTTACTAAATTAGCTGGAGCTAAGAAAAGTTTATTATGGAAGTTAATTCTTGCTTCAACTTGGATGTTAGTTTGCGGTTACATTGGAGAAGCATTCTCTGACGGAACTACAGGTCATTCTGTAACTTGGGGAGTTCTTTCTACAATTGGTTACCTATACATTGCATACACTGTATGGTTTGGTGAGGTTGCTCAATTAGCTGAAAAAAGTAATTCTGAGGCTATCAAGAAAGGTGTTAAATATTTAGCTTGGTTTGTATTAGTAGGATGGTCGATCTATCCAATTGGTTACATGTGTATGGAAGGTGGATGGTTAAGTAGTGTTATGGCACCAGAAAGTATTGATGTGTGGTACAACATTGCTGATGCAATCAATAAAATAGGATTTGGATTAGTAGTTTATTCTATCGCTATAGCTGAATCAAATAAAAAATTAGCCTAATAATTTAAATATATAGGGCAGGATTTTATTCTGCCCTATTTTTTTTGAACAAATTTACATTCACATATCTAATATTTGTTTATGCTTTATTTTCAATTTTCACTTTAAACGGTGATATTGGTATGGGCAGTCAAGTTATAGGTTCCTTAGTTTTAATTTTTATTTTTGGCATTCCACATGGTGCAATTGATAATATTATTTACTTATCATCTAATAAAATTACAAGGCTTAGATTTTATTTAATATATTTAGTAACTATAATTGTTTACTGCATTTTCTGGTGGCTAGTGCCAATTATATCACTTGTTATCTTTTTATTATTATCATCTTACCATTTTGGTGAATCACAATTAGTTGATTATTATTTTGCATTTAAAAAGAGAATTATTTATTTATTTTGGGGCTTTGCTTTACTTTCAACTTTAATTTTTTACAACAATAATGAATTATTGTCTCTTTCTAATCAGTTCATTGATACTCAAGTTTTTAGTCAAGTATTTAACATTTTAATTTTCAAGTATATTTTTTATTCTAGTAATGCAATTATCATTTCTATGTTAATTTTTGAAAATTATAAATTAAGTATTTCTAATCAACAGTTAATGAATGAAATATTTTTATTGATTTTAATTCATATTACTTTTTATTTATTTCCAATAATCATTAGCTTTACATTATATTTTATTTTTCTTCATTCAATTAAAGTTTTAAAACAAGAGTTTGATTATTTGAAATCTTTACAGTCTGATTTAAATCTTTTTAAATTCATCAAATTATTATATCCACACACTTTACTTTCAATAATATTTTTAGCAATTTTCTTATTGTTAATGAATTTTGGGTATATTAATATATCAGTATTTCTTTTTTCAATAATTGGTATCTCAGTCATAACCTTACCACATGCTATTATTATGACTAACTTTTATAATGAAATTAATGTTAAATAGTACTATAAAATGCTATTAGAAGTAATTCAAGAAAATTTCGATGTAAATGATACTGTTAATGACATCTGTGGTAAAGAATATACGATCATCAGCAGAATAGTTAAAAATAATTATGGTTCATGTCGCTATAAATTGCTACAAATAAATCCTATCAAATTTAATATTGATTTAGAAAACTATACAGAAAGTATTTATCTTAATTTTGATTTAAGAACTAGTGGAATTGTGTTTTATTTTAGACACAAAAATACTGAGTATGTTGAGTTTTGTAGCTTTAATCAATTCTCATTTCAATCTAATGATAACTCATTTATAATACAAACTGACAAAAATATTTATGATTTTGAAATATTGGATAAATTAAAACATAAGAAATTTCTTATTAGACTTTATAAATTTATAACTGAATCTAAACAATAAAATGAAAAGACCCTGGAATCGTATAAACCCTAACGTTTATAGTTTAATGACTTCATGTAAGGAATCATATTACAATATGAATATTTGTACTTATGTATCTGTAGTTAATATGCATCCAAAAATATATTTAATTTCTATAGACAAGAGTACCTTAACATATAAAAATTTAACTAATAATCCAGTTACTATTATCTTACAGGCATTAAGTATTAAAAACATTAAACTAGTCAATTTATTAGGTAAAAAATCAGGTTTTACTTACAATAAACAAAAATCCCTTGAGACTAGAAAGCTCACTTCTATCTGGAAAGGCAATAATGTTTTAAATGATTGTTGTTTTCTAATTGAACTTCATAAGTTAAAAGAAATACATGAAATGAATGATCACTCTATATTTACATTTGAGATTAAATCATTTAAAAATTTTAATCATGATTTTTTATCATTTCAAAGTTTAATAGAACATAAAATTATTTTATGAATACACTATAGTGTTAAATTATTAAAAAAATAAATTGTTTTTAAATAACTAATTAGTCAGAAAATCAAACTAATTTTTTTAAGTTATATGTAGACTGGTGAGCGATGTAAAAAAGAGGTGTAAATTTTAGTATAAGAGCTTACTATGGTATAGTGATAATTGTATAAGCTGTAATCTTGCTACATCATCACTTTTCTTTTTAATATTCCAATAAATTTTTTGTATTGTTGTAGTATTACGACATATTTTACAAGATGAGTAAACATGATCCTTATGCTGCGTTACGTTTCAAAGAATTTAATTTTTTTCTATTAATTCGATTTTTACTTGTATTAGCTTGGTCAATGCAATTTATAATAATAGAGTGGGAGGTTTATAATTTAACTAAAGACCCTCTTTCTCTTGGGTTAATTGGACTTGTTGAGATAATACCTGCTATTTCTATGTCGCTTTTTGCAGGTCATATTGTTGATCAGAACGAGAAAAAAAAAATGTTTATGCTCGCCATCATTGCTTTTCTTTTTGTATCCTTTGCTTTTTTTTCTATTACAAGTAGCTATGCTTATTTAACCTATACATCAAAACAAATATTAATTGGCATATATTTATTAGTTTTTTTGGGAGGATTTATTCGTGCTTTTTTTGGGCCTATTATATTCTCATTAGTAGCATTAATTGTTTCTAAACAGGCTTATCCAAATGCTGCTTCTTGGAGTAGTTCCACTTGGCAATTTGCATCTGTTTTAGGTCCAGCTTTTGCTGGATTTTCAATTGCATGGGTTGGGATTCATATATCTTTAGGTTTTGTGTTTCTTTCTGTATTTATTTCTATGATATTAACTTTGTTTATTAAGAAAAAACCAATATTAAACCCCAAGATAGGAGAGCCTATTATGAATAGTCTTAAAGCAGGTTTACATTTTGTATTTAAATCAAAATTAATACTAGTTGCAATAACTTTAGATATGGTAGCGGTATTATTTGGTGGTGCAATAGCTTTGCTTCCGATATTCGCCCAGGATATTTTAAATGTTGGCTCAAAAGGTTTTGGAATGTTGCGAGCAGCACCCGCTGTAGGTGCTCTAATAATAATGTTTGTATCTGCATATATTCCTGTTACTAGAAATGCTGGAAAGAAATTACTAGTCGCTATTTTCTGTTTTGGAATTTCAATTATAATCTTTGGAATCTCTTCTATGTTTTATTTGTCACTATTTGCACTCTTTTTATATGGTCTAACTGATGGTATATCAATGATTATTAGACAAACAATTCTACAATTAAAAACTCCAGATGAATTTAGAGGAAGAGTCGCTTCTGTAAATTCAATATTTATTGGATCATCAAATGAGTTAGGAGCCTTTGAAAGTGGTCTAACTGCAAAACTAATGGGAACTGTACCAGCAGTTGTTTTTGGAGGTATCATGACTTTATTTTCTGTTGGATTCACAAATCTTAAGTTCCCGGATTTTAAAAACCTTGATTTGTCAGATGATATTAACTAAAACCATTTAATGTTATTATTAATTACTTATTAATAATTCAATTAGCTAGATAAATTTGGTGTGTAGTTTTGATTTATAAAATAGCGAGTAACCTATTTCATCTTTACTTTCTAATTCTTTTAATACTACAACCTACTGCTTTAGTTTCAGGAACACTAACATTTTTTTGATTACTAACTTCTTGCATAGCATCTAGTAAGTAGTTTTTAGTAACATCATTAATTGACTTATAATTATCATCAATTGCTCCTTTATATACTAATAATTTTTTGTTGTTTAATAAGAAAATGTGAGGTGTTGTTTTTGCTCCAAAGGAATTTGCAATTTTACTGTTTTCATCAATCAAATATGGATAGGTGTAGCCCATTTTCATAGAATGATTCTTCATTTCTTTAACAGAATCATCACTATCTCTTTTAGCTTGATTTGAGTTTATATATACCATGCCTATATCACTATTCATACATTTTTCTTCAAGTAATTTATATCTATCTTCCCACATTACAACAAATGGACATGAATTTGAAGTAAAAACAACTAGCAGTCCATTTCTTTTTAGGTTTTTACTAAGAGTGGTACTCTTATCGTATATGTCAAATATTTCAATATCTTGCATAGGCATTTCTTGGCCAATATTGAGTGTTGAATATTGCTGTGCAAATAATGAAGTATTAATTAATAAAAATACTATCAATAGTGTTTTGTAGGATTTCATTTTAGTTTATTTAAATATTACAATATTAGTAAAAAAACAATTATTTTAAAAAATAATTCACTACAAAGATAGAAAAAATAAATTTCTTAAGTTTGCTTTAGAAGATTGGTTAGCGGTGCAAATTTTAGTTTAAACGCTTGGTGTAATATATTGAAATGGTGTTAGAGGTTGTAATCCTGCTACCTCGACTTTTTTCTATAGATAAAGAGAGAAAGTTATC
>Ga0206131_10000773_pt1 | contig 42923 bp, 39 predicted proteins | sample Helgoland_Spring_FD_148636 | JGI IMG/M metagenome (GOLD analysis project Ga0206131, IMG submission 148636) | Pelagic subsurface seawater microbial communities from Kabeltonne, Helgoland, North Sea - Helgoland_Spring_Bloom_20160517_1 | ecosystem: Environmental > Aquatic > Marine > Epipelagic ... | reverse complement strand
CAGATGTAAAAGCTGATTTTTTAAATTATGCCGAAAAATCTTTAAAACCTTCTAATGCATCTCCAAAAGAAATTGAGGATGCTATAAATATATTTTATAAAAAGCAATTTAGTTAATTAAAATAAAAATAAATAAAAATAAGTTAACATGAAAGAATTATATAGATTTAGACAATTCCTTACAGAAGGTGTAATCAATGAGGCAGAAGATTTAGAATTAAAATCTTTAGCTAAAAAAATCATTCCCGTAATTAAAAAATATAAAATGGGGTTTGAATATGTAACATCTGATAATGAATTTGAATCAAAACCAAAAGATGGTGCACTATCAGTTCCAGCTAAATTATTAATTAAAGATGGTATTTTAACAATAGCTGTATATTTTTTAAGTTTAGCGGCTTCATTAAGAGAATTAGATATGGGATCCGGCCCTTCAGTAGAACAGCAAAAGGATGCTAAAACACAAGCAGCTAAAATGTATAAAGACATTGTAGATGTAATAGGTGACGAATTTGAATTAAGATCACAACCAGAGGATAATAAGTATGGGTATTATATAATGCAAATAAGAAAAAAATAACATGAAATGTAATTGTAAAACATGCGGATGTGGAGTATCATGTAATTGTACGTGCTGCAACTGCTAAAATAAAAAACATATAGACTGATTCATAGCCAGTCGAGATTAAAAAAAAAACAGACATCTGTGGCGTCTCCCTAGGAGACGCCATTCTTAGTTCGTATATTAATGTGTTAAAAATAAATGACAATATGAGTAAAAACGTAGTAATGATTGGAGCAGGTGTAGCAAATGTAAATGCTGCTACTAAGCTAATTGATAATGGTTTTGATGGTAAAATTACCATAATTGATATGGGTAAAGATCCATATTTAAGACCATATGAAGAGGTAATGACAGGTTTCCTAGGAGCAGGAGGTTGGTCTGATGGTAAATTAACTTATCATACTTCAATTGGAGGACAATTATCTAAATATTGTGGTGAAGAAAAAGCAATGGAATTATTTGATCAGGTGATTGATAATTTTAAACGTTTCCACCCTAAACCCGAAGAAGTACAATGTTCAAACCCTATTGCAGAACCAGAATTTATTAAACCATATTTTGGATTACGTTTATTCCCAGTATGGCATGTTGGTACAGATTATTTACATGAAATAGGTAAAAATTGGTATGACTTTTTAGTTGATGGTGGTGTTGAGTTTATTTGGGAAACTAAAGTAACTGATATTGACTTTGAAGATCAAATTGTATCTATAGGAGCAGTAGATGAAATGAAATATGATGAACTTATTTTTGGTGTAGGTAAATCAGGTATTGACTTTGGTAAACAATTAGCTGAAAAATACGATTTACCAACTGAACCAAAACCAGTACAAATAGGTGTTCGATTTGAAGCACCACAAAAACACTTCCAAAAATTAATTGATGTATCTTATGATTTCAAATTATATAGAAAATATGAAGACAAAGGAGTATCATTACGTTCTTTCTGTACAAACAACAATGCAGCATATGTTGCCGTTGAAGAAACGTATGGAGATCATTCGTACAACGGACACGCTAAAAAAGATGAAGCATTCCGAAATGATATGACCAATTTTGGTATATTAATGGAAGTGCAAGGCATTGATAAACCATTTGATTGGTCTAGAGATGTAGTTAAAAAATTACAAATAGACGGTACTGGTTTATATTATAGCCCAAGTAGAAAACCATCACAAACATCTGAAGGTGTAAATGTATCAGCTATTCAAGTAGATACATTACATAAAATTTCAAAATCAATGCAACCCTACTTTATGTATGTATATGATTTTATTGAGGACATGAAAAAAGTATTCCCAACATTAAAAGATGATTGGGGTATTTATGTACCTGAAGTAAAATATCTTTCTCCTGAGCCACTTGTCGATTATGCCAATTTAGCACTCACTAAGTATCCTAACGTACACTTCGTAGGCGATGCTTTATCAGCTAGAGGTATAACGGTAAGTGGTGCACAAGGGACATATGTTGCTGAATCACTTTTGGAAAATTAAAATAAATTTCGTATATTGATAACAAATAAAAATTATGGCAAAATCAACAAAAACACCGTTTCCACAAAGTAAAAGATTAAAAAAAGCAGATGGTACTATCGCTTATGTATGGGATAATAAACTCCACAATTGGGAGGGACATGCTTTAATTCCTGAAGGTAAAGAAAAATTAGGAGAATATCATTTATATGGTATTAAACATACCAAAGAGGAATGGAATGAAGCAAGACAACAAAGAGAAGGTTTACCTTATTATAAAAATCAATCAATGAAAGCACACCTTTCAGATTATAGAAACTAAGATATGAAAATAGGTTTATGTGGTACAATGAGTGTAGGTAAAACTACATTAGTAAATGCTTTAAAAGAAACAAGGCAATTTAAAGATTATATGTTTAGAACAGAACGTTCTAAATACTTGATGGAGCAAGGTATTCCACTTAATACAGATTCAACATTAAAGGGTCAAACCATATTCTTGGCTGAACGTTGTGCTGAATTAATTCAAACAGATATTATTACAGATAGAACAGTTCTTGATGTTATGGCATTTACTTTAAATGCAAAATCAATACCTCACCAGGATAAAGAAGCATTTGAAACATATGCTAGTGAATTTGTTAGAGAATATGATTATATTTTTTACATATCTCCTTATGGAATAGATATTGAAGATAATGGAGTACGTGAAACAGATGAGCACTATAGAGATTTAATTGATTTTACTATTACCACACTTATTAAAAGACATGGTCATAAAGCAGGTAAAATAGAAAAGATATCTGGATCTACAGAGGAACGAATCCAACAAATATTAAAGTTTACTAATCTTTAACATATTTATAATAAAACCTTATTATAATGAAAAAATCTGAATTAAAAAATTATATTAGAGAAAATATTATCTCTACATTATCTGAAGATACTGAAGCAGAAATTGAAAAAACTAAAGAATTAACTGCCGCTATTAAGGATCTAGAATCAGCTAAAAAAGAAGCTGGTATAGAAGAAGATGCAACACCATTAATGAAAGATTTTACTTATGACTATGAAGATATAGGTCAATTCTATTTAGAAGGATTTGGAAAAAAACATACCCTAAATAATGACCAGTTAAAAATGTTAGGCAAAAAAATCACTGATAATTTATATGGTGGTGATATTGGTAAAGCATATGATGCCGTTGTAAATCCCCATAAAAACCCTTACGATATAAAAGAAAATGCAAATGTGGGTTTAGATGAAATAGAAGAAATGGGGTATAATGCTGCTGATGAAGTTTTTACAATAATAAGAAAATCATACCTTAATTCTCAAATAGATTTTCGTTACTTTCAAAAGGGACTTATGCGAGGGCTCTCTGATATAGCTAGTTCTATGGGTTTAAATGAAAACGAAGATGCAGAACCAACTAAATCCGATATTAAAAAAACTAAAGGTTTAGCTAAAGCAAAAGAAGAATTGGCACTATTAACTCGTGAGATGAAATCATTAGCTAAAAAATATTCTAAAGCTGAAGGTGAAGAAAAAGAAAAATTAGTTAAAATCTTAAAAGATAAAACTAAACTAAAAAAAGAACTAGAAAGTATTCTAGATAATAAGAAGATATAATGTCATCTAAGGAAAGGTTTTTATATATTGCTATAGTATTTTTTGGTGCTTACTACCTAATTAATATGTACTCTTCAAATGAAGATGAATATATCAATGAGTATAATAGTAAAATAGAGGCATTAGAAAATAAAATTAATTCTTTACATAACATAAATGAAGAATTAACCTTGGAAATTGATACCTTAAATGGTCAAATAACAAAATTAGACCAAGAAATTAGTAAACAAGATAATAAAATAGTTATATTAAAAAGACAAACAAATGAGAAAGTTAATAATGTTGATTCTTTTGGGGATGATGAGCTTGAACGGTTTTTCACAGAACGTTATAGACAGTACTTCGATTCAATTAAAAAAACCAATAGTCAGACTAGTAATTAAGGATTTAATAACTGGAGATAGTTTTAAACAAGAATTAAGTTTAATCAATACAAAGTACTCTTTATTAAAAAATAAAATTATATTAAAAGATAGTGTTATTAATAACCTTAATTTTCAAATCAATAATTTTAATTCTATATTAGATACAAAGGGGTCACAACTTATACTTTCCCAACAGTTAAATGAAAAGTTAAAACTTGAAGTAAAAAAACAAAAGTTTAAAAATAAATTAACAGCAGGGGCTGGAGTAGTAGCAGTATTAGCTGCTGTACTTTTAGTAAAATAGTATGTCTGATTTAAAAAAAGTAATACGCCAAGAATACTTAAAATGTGCTCAAGACCCAGTACACTTTATGCGTAAATACTGTTATATACAGCACCCACAACGTGGGCGTATACAGTTTAATCTATACCCATTCCAAGAAAAAGTATTAACGTTATTTCAAGAAAATCCCTATAGTGTAGTATTAAAATCTAGACAGTTAGGTATATCTACTTTAGGTGCTGGTTATTCATTGTGGTTAATGACATTCCATAAGGATAAAAATATTCTTTGTATTGCAACTAAGCAAGAAACAGCTAAAAACATGGTAACAAAGGTAAAATTCATGTATGAAAACTTACCTTCATGGCTTAAAATAGATGCTCCTGAAAATAATAAATTAACTTTACGATTAGCAAATGGATCACAAATTAAAGCAACATCGGCTTCAAGTGATGCAGGTAGATCCGAAGCAGTATCTTTACTACTAATTGATGAGGCAGCTTTTATTGATAATATTGGAGAAATATGGGCCTCAGCACAACAAACATTAGCAACTGGTGGTGGTTGTATAGCATTATCTACCCCTTATGGTACTGGAAATTGGTTTCATCAAACATGGGTTAGAGCAGAAAATAGAGAAAATCAATTTTTACCTATAAAACTCCCCTGGTATGTCCACCCAGAAAGAGATCAAAAATGGAGGGATACACAAGATGAATTATTAGGTGATCCTAGAATGGCTGCACAAGAATGTGATTGTGATTTTAGTACCTCTGGTGATATTGTATTTTATCCTGAATATATAGACTTTTATGAAAAAACTTATATAAAAGATCCTATGGAAAGAAGAGGAGCAGACCAAAACTTATGGGTTTGGGAATCACCTGATTACACAAGAGATTATGTGGTAGTAGCAGACGTTGCTCGTGGAGATGGAAAAGATTATTCCGCATGTCATGTAATTGATGTAGCCAATAATGTACAAGTTGCTGAATATAAAGGACAATTAGGTACAAAAGAATACGGGCATTTATTAGTTGGTTTAGCTACTGAATATAATGAAGCAATGTTAGTAATAGAGAATGCTAATATAGGTTGGGCAACAATACAAGTTGCTTTAGATAGACAATATCCTAACCTTTACTATTCACAAAAGAGTGATTCCCCAAATGCTAGTTCGTATTTTGACAAATACCAGGACCATTCAAAAATGGTAGCCGGTTTTACAATGTCTTCTAGAACTAGACCTATGGTAATAGGTAAATTTCAGGAATATATTAGTGATAAAGGAGTAACAATACAATCAAAAAGATTGCTAGAAGAAATGAAAACCTTTATATGGAAAAATAATAGGGCAGAAGCTCAAAGTGGGTATAATGATGATTTAGTAATGTCCTTTGGTATAGCTATGTATATTAGAGATACAGCGCTAAAATTAAGACAACAAGGACTACAAGCAACTAAAAATGCTTTAGGTAATATGTCTGTAGATAGGACTTCGTACCAAGGTGGATATGGTTTTTCACAAGGCTCAGATAATCCCTATCACATAAACACACCCGATGGTAAGGAAGACATTAAATGGCTTCTTTAATAATATTTATAACAATAATAACATACTATGGCTGATAAAAGCGTATTTTCAAGACTAAAAAGATTATTTTCTACTGACGTAGTAATAAGAAATGTAGGTGGAAACCAAATAAAAGTAATTGATAGTGCTAAAATACAATCTACAGGTGAATTAGAAACTAATTCATTAATGGATAGATATAATAGGGTTTTTTCTACAAGCCCTTCTTCTTTATATGGTGCTCAATTCAATATGAATTACCAATATTTAAGACCTCAATTATATTCTGAATATGATTTAATGGATAATGATGCTATTATAGCATCTGCTCTTGATGTCTTAGCAGATGAATCAACTTTAAAAAATGATATGGGTGAAGTACTTCAAATTAGAAGTGCTAATGAAGATATCCAGAAATTGTTGTATAACCTATTTTACGATGTATTAAATGTTGAGTTTAACTTATGGATGTGGGTTAGACAAATGTGTAAATATGGTGATTTTTTCTTAAAATTAGAAATTGCTGAAAAGTATGGGGTTTACAATGTAATTCCTTATACTGCTTATCACATAGAAAGACAAGAAGGTTATAACCCACAGAATCCTTCTGCTATTAGGTTTAGATACGCTCCTGATGGAATGGATAATCTAAGTTCAGGTATGTATCCTGTACCAGGTTCAACCGCTGGGAATTTAAACGATGAACAAGGTATTTTCTTTGACAATTATGAAATGGCTCACTTTAGACTTCTTTCAGATGTTAATTATTTACCTTATGGTAGGGCTTATATTGAACCCGCTCGTAAATTATATAAACAATATGTTTTAATGGAAGATGCAATGTTAATTCATAGAATTGCTCGTGCCCCAGAAAAACGTATATTTTATATGAATGTTGGTTCTATCCCACCAAATGAAATAGATGCATTTATGCAAAAAACAATTGGTAATTTAAAACGTACACCTTTCCAAGATAATAAAACAGGAGAATACAACCTTAAATACAACATGCAAAATATGTTGGAAGATTTTTATATCCCTGTTCGTGGTAATGACCAAACAACTAAAATAGAAACCACACCAGGATTACAATATGATGGGATTGCCGATGTTGAATATTTAAGAGGTAAATTATTTGCCGCACTTAAAATTCCAAAAGCTTTCTTAGGATACGAAGAAGGAGTTGAAGGTAAAGCTACACTAGCACAACAAGATATTAGATTTGCACGCACAATTGAAAGAATACAAAGAATATTAGTTTCTGAATTAAATAAAATTGCATTAGTTCATTTATATACCCAAGGATATACTGATGAAACATTAACTAATTTTACTTTAGAAATGTCTAGTCCTTCTATTATCTTAGAACAAGAAAAAATTGAATTACTTAAATCTAAAACCGAATTAGCTGGTACTTTATTAGAACAAGGTTTAGTACCCTCTGATTGGATTTATGATCATGTTTACCATTTTAGCGAAGACCAATATGATGAATATAGAGATTTATCTAGAGAAGATGCTAAACGTAAGTTTAGAATGGCACAAATAGAAGCAGAAGGAAATGATCCTGTTGAAACTGGTAAATCATATGGTACACCTCATGATTTAGCCTCATTATATGGAAGTGGTAGAATGTACACTAACCCAGGAGCAGTACCAAAACCAGAAGAATATGCAGCTGATGATCCTAAATTAGGTAGACCAAAAGATACTAATGTAAAACGTAATACACAAGGTGATAATTTTGGGAAAGATAGATTAGGAGTTAAACGTATGAAAGATACAGATAAAAATGATTCTAATAGTATTAAAAATAAATTCAAAGGAGGAAGTCCATTAGCTTTAGAAAGTGCTCGGTCTTCATATATGAAAAATTTAAATATGTTTAAGGATTTAGATAAAAAGGTATTAATATTTGAAGAGGATAAAGACGATTCTTCATTATTAGATGAAAAACAATTAAAGAAGTAAAATACTCCACATATTTATAAATAAATATATTCTTGATGAAAATTAAACACTCAAAGTACAAAAACACAGGCATATTATTTGAACTGTTAGTACGCCAAATCACCGCTGACACACTTAAAGGTGGTAATTCACCAGCTATAGATATTTTAAAAGAATATTTCGTAAATACTTCTTTAGGTAAAGAGTATAAATTATATGAATCTATACTTAAATCTAAAGTAGTAACTGAGGGTAGGGCTACATTAGTAATTGATACTATATTAGAGGCCTCTACTAAGTTTAATAGAAAGTCTTTAAAAAAACAAAAATATAATTTGATTAATGAAATTAAAAAACATTATAATCTAGAATCCTTTTTTGGTTCTAAAATAACAAATTATAAAGAATTAGCGGCTTTATACACTTTAGTAGAAAATGTTAATTCAAAGTCTATATCTAACCCAACACAATTAGTAGATAATAAAGTAACTTTATTAGAACATTTAACTAAAAAGGAAGTTACTCAAGATTCAAAACAAACAGTAATTGAAGAATTTTCTACATATGATAGTGATATAAGAACTCTTACTTATAAGGTATTATTAGAAAAGTTTAATAATAAGTACGACATATTAACTAATGATCAAAAACAAGTACTTAAAGAATACATTAATTCAGTAGATTCAACACCAGATTTAAGAAATTTCTACAATGTTAAAATTAATGAATTAAAAAGTATTTTAGTTAAAGAAACAAAAAATATTAAAGATAAAGCTACAAAAGTTAAAATTACTGAAGTAGCTAAATTTTTAACTGAATTAAAGAAAACAGATAAAGTTGGAGATAATAATTTAGTTGATTTGTTACGTTATTACCAATTAGTAAACGAAATACAAATAGCAAATGGCGTACAAATATAAACTTAAAGAAATAGAGGTAGGTGATACTAAGGTTACTGGAGGTGTAAAATCTGTAGTTACAGATAAAGATCCCGAAACTGGTGCTATATCCTGGTCTATTGATTATGTTCCTAATTTATCTAAGCTAGTTGAAGATTCTATGGAATTAGCATCTACAGCAAAAGGTGTATATCAAAAAGCTAAAGATGATAAAAAATTCTTAGACATATACGAACAGGCAAAACAATTAAGAAATGTAATTCGTACTCATGTTAGAAATAATTACCCTTCCGATTATAAAAAAGCAATCAGAGAAGAAGATGTAGATGAAATTTCAACCTCTGGTGCCGCAGGTGCTTATAATACACCATATGCTTTTGTAAGAAAAAAATTACAACCAGGTAAAAAGAAAAAAAATAAAAAATCTAAATATAAAATGAAAATGCCATCGGGTATGGTAAGTTCTTTAGGTTATACAATGGGTGAGGGTAAATTAGGTGATGGAGCAGATTTAGGTCCTGGCCCCAAAGCAGGTCCTGATGGAGTCACTAATAGCGCTTATACAAAACAATTTAAATATAAATTAGTTCCTAAAAATAAAGATGGTACTTATGTACAAAAGGGAGCAGGAATGATAGTTAAAAAACTTTATTAATATGTATAACCGAAGTATTAATGAACAAGAATCTAAAGCAGCACAATACCAAAAAGAACGTATTGAAGCTTTTGATGTTTTAGAAAATAGATTAGATGTAGTAAAAAAATTATTACGTTTAGCAAAAATAGAAACTATAAAAGCTTACAGAGAACAACCTAATACTTTTGCTGTAATAAAACCTACAGACATAATAGGAGACTATATAAAAGATATTGAAATATTACTAGATAAATAACATTATGAAACAAACACCAAATCAATTATTCAAACAACTTTCAAAAGAATTTAGTTCTAAAAAAGATAAAGAACTAATTAATGAAGAATTAGGTCAAATAGTAACTTTAAAACCAATTAATACTATTGAGGCAAGTGCTAAAGACCCATTCTGGACTAAATTTGAAAATTTCTTAGCAGAAGGTGGTACATTAGAGCCTATTGTAAATAATGAAGATAAAGTTAAATATAATTCTAAAGAACAAGACGAAAAAGTTAAAGCTGATTCTAAATTAAAGTATGAAATGGATAGCAAATTAGCTGGGTCATACAAAATATCAGATGGTGTAGAAAATATTGATTCCCATAATTATGACTACGATCCTAAAGTAGAGAATATTAATAATGTTAATGCTCAAGAAGTATTAAGTGGTGTTCAATTAGAAATTAACTACAATAAAGAATTATCTTTAGATGAAGCAATGGAATTAGCTGTTAAAAACTTAGCTAAAGACCCATTACATTATGTAAAAGAAGGACAATTTGGAGTTCAAGGTTTAGGATATAAAGAAGGAAAACAACAACAAAACGATGGCGAAAGTTATGGTGGTAGTGGATTTAGTACTAAATTAAAAGATGGTGGTGATTCTATGGAATTAGTAAAAGAATCTAAAGAATTAGTTTTAGAGGCATTTGGACAAGTAGTAACATCAGGTAATCCAAACTCATTAGCAGCACAATCAGGAAATATTATTCGTCAGATGATGGCTGAAAAAGAAGAAGAGAAAAAATTACCAATGGATGAAATGGAAGATGAAGGTACAGCAGTATCTTATTCAGATACTACATCAGAAGCTGCAAAACCTGATTTTGCAGATATCGACGGAGACGGAGATAAAAAAGAATCAATGAAACAAGCAGCTAAAGATAAAAAGAAAAAAGTGAAAAAAGAATCTATAGATAGTAAATTAGCGGAAATAGGAAAAGAAGCTGAAAAAGTAAAAATGGAAGCTCAATTAGACTTCTTACATGATCATATTCAAGAAAAAGTAGATAGAGTTAGTTCAATCCAAGAAGATGAAAATCTTAGTGAATTAATTGACAAGACGAAAATGAAACAAATGCAGAGAGAAATCAAAGATTTGGAAAGAAAGAAAATAAAAATGGAAAGAATCTATGAAAAATCTTGTGGATCAAAATACTCCAAAAAAGAAATGGTAGATGAAATGGATGAGGTAAGTTGGAATGAAAAAAATAACCCAACTCGTGGTGCTGCAGGTGAAAGAGATCCTAAACAAGTAGGACAATCAGTTTCTGCTTATGCTGTAAACAAATAGAACATGAGCAAAAAGCTATTAATAGAAACTCATACTGTAAAAATCTCCCCCTCCCAATTAACTGAAAATGTTAATAAGGAGAGTGGAAATTTAATGGTAGAAGGTATTTTAGCTACGGCTGAAGTAAAAAACGGAAATGGTCGTTACTACTCAAAAGGTCTGTGGGATAGAGAAATGGACAAATATTCTGAATTAATTGAACAAAGACGTTCAATGGGAGAACTTGACCACCCAGAATCAACTGTTATCAATTTAAAAAACGTATCACATTTAATATCCGAATATTGGTGGGATGGTGATAATTGTATAGGTAAGATAGAAATTTTACCTACTCCTTCAGGAAATATTCTTAAAGAACTAATTAAAAGTGGAGTTACCGTAGGTGTGTCTTCTCGTGGTATGGGTTCTTTAGAAGATAAAGGTGGTGTAATGGAAGTACAAGATGATTTTGAATTATTATGTTGGGATTTTGTTTCAACCCCATCAAATCCTGGTTCTTTTATGCATACCTTAAATGAAGGAAAAAATATAATCACATATGATTATACAAATGTTAATAAAGTAATACATGAAATTCTTTGTTCAAAAGGTTCATGTCCTATAACATAAATAATATTTCTTCGGACGCTACCGACGGATTTTATGCATAAAGCGCTCTTTTGAGCGCTTCTTGTGTCTTAAGATATTTTTACATACGTATGACCGCAATGTGTCATGAATACTTAGATATGGCACCGATATATATTATTCCCTATTACGATTCTTAATAATCGTATTTCACAAAAAAAATTTTGAGATTATGGCAAACAATGATTTGTTAAAAGAAGCAATCGCTGATGCTAAAGCTGTTAAAGAAACTGCTATTGCAAACGCAAAACTTGCTCTTGAAGAAGCATTCACACCACATTTGAAATCTATGCTTTCTGCAAAATTAGAAGAAATGGACAACGAAGACGTTGACGAAGGATACGATAAGTATGAAGAAGACGACGTTAAAGAAGAAGTTTCTGAAGATACAGTAGAAGAAAAGAAAGAAGATATGGATGAAGCTAAAGAAGAGCTTGATGAAATTAACCTTGACGAGTTACTTGCTGAACTTGAATTGGATGAAGACGCTCGAACAGACGCTGAAGAAGAAGGCTACAAAGACGGTATGAAGGACGAAAAAGAGGACTTGAAAGAGGACGAACGTACGGATGCTGAGGAAGAAGGCTATTTAGATGGCGAAAAAGACGAAAAAGAAGACATGGAAGACAAAGACGACGAGGAAATTGACCTTGAAGATATGTCAGAAGATGACTTAAAAGGATTCATTGAGGATGTTATTAAAGATTTAGTAGCAGACGGAACAATTGAAGCAGGTGAGGAAGCAATGGAAGATGAAGAAGACATTGTAGATGTTGAAGACGTTGAAGACGTTGAAGACGTTGAAGACGTTGATGTTGATGTAGAAATTGATGAAGCAGTTGACGGAGAAAAAGGTGCTGGAAACGAAGATGGTGACAAAGATGACACTAAAATCGAGAAAGAAACTGAAAAAATGAGATTTAAAGAAGCATTAGATGAAATCGAAGCTCTTAAAGTTGAATTAAACGAAGTTAATTTGCTTAACGCTAAATTACTCTACACAAACAAAGTTTTTAAATCTAAAAACTTATCTGAAGACAAAAAAGTTAAAGTGCTTAAAGCATTTGACAAAGCGTCAACAGTAAAAGAAGCTAAAGTTATTTTTGAAACATTAAACGAAGGTTTAGTATCAAAAACAGAAGCTATTGTAAGACCAAAAGGTGCTGCATCTAAAGCAACTGGAACAATAACTGAAGCTAAAAAACCGATTATTGAAAGCAATGATGTATACAATCGTATGCGTAAACTTGCTGGATTAATTTAAATTATTAAAATAACCCTTAAAAAACTAAAAAAATGAGCTTAAATACTCTATTAGAAAGCGCGAACCCATATCAGTCTTTACAGTCTGACGCGGCTAGATTAGCTAGCAAATGGGAAAAGACAGGTTTATTAGAAGGTTTGAATGGTGCCCACAAAAACAATATGGGTCTTATTCTTGAAAACCAAGCTAAACAACTTGTAGTAGAATCATCACAAACTAGTGGTGGTGTAGGAACAGGTGGTACTTTTTCATCTCAAACTAGCGTAAACGTTGGTGGACAGTGGGCTGGAGTTGCTTTACCATTAGTACGTAAAGTATTCGGACAAATTGCTGCACAAGAATTTGTATCAGTACAACCAATGAATTTACCTTCAGGACTTGTATTTTTCTTAGATTTCCAATATGGATCTAACAAATCTCCATTTACTGCTGGTGGGTCATTATATGGTGACAAAGGTGGTAATGAACCTTTCGGTAACACTAACACAGGTGGTCTTTATGGATCAGGTCGTTTTGGATATTCTATCCAAAATACTCAGTCTTTAGCATTAACTTCTGCAAGAACAAATGCTTCTTGGGATCAATTTAACTTTAACAGTGATTATTCTGCATCTGTTGCAGCTGGTGATTACCAAAGAGTTGCTGTTGATGCTAGTGACCTAGGATTTGCTGATTTCGAAGCTGTTAAAGGATTCCAATTATTTACTGGATCTTTAACTGGTGTTGTACCAACAGGATCTGATGGATCTGTAGCTGGTGTACAAGTATCTGAATTTACAGAATACGATGCAGCAGCTGGAAAAGTATATTTCTATGCTTTAGATACTGCTATTACAGTTAATGATGTAAATGTAAACTACCAAATTCAACCAACTGATAATAACAGAGGTGATTTTGAAGCAGGTAACCCACATCCAAATGCATTTAACGATGAATCAGGAGCTAACTGTTGCCCAGACCAAGTAATTCCAGAAATCAACATCCAGATGCAATCATCTGCAATTGTTGCTAAAACTAGAAAACTGAAAGCTGTATGGACACCAGAATTTGCACAAGATTTAAATGCATATCATGCACTAGATGCTGAAGCTGAATTAACTTCAATCTTAAGTGAGTACATTTCATTAGAAATTGACTTAGAGATCTTAAGTATGTTAATTGATTCTGCTGCTGCAGGAACTGAAACATGGTCGGTTAAAAATAACCAACAACTTTCAGGAACAGGTGCTGGTATCACAGATACTAATCTTGGATTTTACAATTCTCAAGGACAATGGTTCCAAACATTAGGAACTAAAATTCAGAAATTAAGTAACATCATTCACCAGAAAACTCTACGTGGTGGTGCTAACTTTATGGTTGTTTCTCCACAAGTAGCAACAATTTTGGAATCAATTCCAGGATTTGCTGCTGATACAGATGGTGATGCTGCTAAAATGAGCTATGCATTTGGTGTACAAAAAGTTGGTGCTTTAAATAGCCGCCAAAAAGTATACAAAAACCCTTACATGACTGCTAACACAATCCTATTAGGATACCGTGGTACTCAGTTCCTAGAAAGTGGTGCTGTATTTGCTCCTTACATTCCGTTAATCATGACTCCACTTGTATACGATCCAGATACGTTCGTACCAAGAAAAGGTCTATTAACTAGATATGCTAAGAAAATGGTTCGTCCAGAATTTTATGGAAAAATCAATGTATCAGGTTTAGACCTTCTATAGTAGAAGATTAATTAAATCTTAATAAAATTAACCCGGCTTAGGCCGGGTTTTTTTTTCTTTTTTATATTTATAACAAAATGCGTTATACACAAACTATATTTATCTTATTATATAATTATATCAATAATTTACTGTTTCTTAACGTATTTACAACAGTTGTATTCACTGATAACACAATCCCTAATTTAAAGAATTTATGGCAAGTAAACACCATACAGACGAAGTATTTCGGTCTAAAAGAATTCCTAAAAACCCAATTAAGTTCAAACTCCAACTTAATGAAGAACAAAAAGACGCTAAAAAACACATCCTGGAAAATACAATTACTCTCCTTGGAGGGGGTGCAGGTAGTGGAAAAACATTACTTGCATGTAATGTTGCATTAGATGGACTATTACGTAGACAATACGACAAAATTATAATCACCAGACCTACGGTATCAAAAGAAGAAATAGGTTTTTTACCTGGTGATTTAAGAGAAAAAATGGATCCCTGGGTACAACCTATTTACCAAAATTTCTTTCAATTGTATGATAAAGTTAAAATAGAAAAACTTATTGAAGATGGTAAAATAGAAATAGTACCAGTATCATTTATGAGAGGTAGAACATTTTTAGATGCTATGATAATAGTAGATGAAGCACAAAATGTTACTCATGAACAAATGGAAATGATTACATCTAGAATAGGTTTAAGAAGTAAAATGATGATATGTGGTGATGCCCATCAGACAGATTTAAAAAAGAAATCGGATTCTGGTTTTAAGTTTCTCTACTCAGCTGCTAGAAGGATTAAAAATCTAGAAGCTATTACTTTAAATACTAATCATAGAAATGAAATTGTAGAAGATTTATTAGACTATTATAAAGAAGCTATTGACAAAGGTGTAAGTATTACTACTTCTGGTTCATACAATTATAATAATAAAAATTAGTACCATATTTATAATAAAATTATCTAATGGCAATATGTAACCCTACTGGTTCATTATCAGTAACAATCAGAGAAGAAATAAGATTACCTAATGGTAATATGGAGCAATCTATCAATACCGAGGTTATTAAGGATGTTAATCAGATAATGAAAAGAACTGATACTATAGCTCCTACCTTTAGTGGAAGTGGAATTGAAATTTTAAGGTTTGTAGATTCTGAAGAACAACAAACAGCAGGTTCCTTTGTAAGAGATACAGTTAAATATATGAGATTTACAAATTTATGTTCAACTAATTTTGTATCCTTATATTTAATCCAAGATAGCCCAGAAGCACAAAACCCTAATACTGGTAATGTAGGATCAGGAGATGAATCTTTATTTAAATTAGATGCCGGAAAATCAATGGTGTTTTCAAATGCCCAATTTCAAGGAACTGATTATTATGATTATGTAGTAGAAGGATATGTTGATATTCAATATTTTTCTTCATTTGCTACTTTATCATCGATTAAAGCAAAAGCAGATACAGCAAGTGTTCAGATAGAGTATTTTGTAGCATCTTCATAATATTTATAACAAAATTAAATTTAATAAAAAATGGCATTAACATACAGAACAGGATCAGACGGTAAAGATTCAGCATTAACAATTAATGAATTAGATAACAACTTTAGACATTTTACTGGATCACACGCAATTACTGGGTCTCTTACAGTATCAACTAATTTAACAGTTGAAGGATCAGTAGTTTCATTAGCAGCATTACCAACATCAGACCCCTCAGTAGTAGGTCAACTTTGGAATGATGCTGGGACTTTAAAAGTATCAATATAATTAGTACTTAAAAATTACACTTAATTTAAAATAAAATTCCGGAGGACTCAATTTGAGTCCTCTTTTTTCATATTTATAATAAAACTAATTAGATTATGAATGTACCTATATATAATGGTGACCCAATTTGGAACCCAAATTCAGTACCTTTTGGCTTTTACAATAATAGTATAGATTTTCAAACTGATTGTGTAAAAGTAGCAGAATTTTGTGCTACCAGATTAGGTTATCCTTTAGTTGATATAGAATTACAATCTAGTTCCTTCTTTACAGCATTTGAAGAAGCAATTACCGTATATGGAAATGAATTATATGCTTACCTTGTTAGGGATAATATGTTAACTTTAGAAGGGTTTGCTATAGATGATTTTATATTTTTAAATGAAAGTATTATTACTCCTAATTTAGGAGCAGTAATTAGAATGTCAGAGCAGTATGGAGCAGAAGCAGGTACTGGTGGTAATGTGCCTTGGTATAAAGGTAGTATACCCTTAACATCCAGTGTTCAAGATTATGATTTAAAAGCATGGGCAAAAGAAAAAAATATAACAGGTAGTATAGAAATAAAAAGAGTATTTTATCAAGAACCAACCCCTGCATCAGCTAGATATCTAGCACCTTTTGATGGTTTTGGATTTGGAGGAGCAGCAGCTGCTGGAGTAACTGGACTTGGTGGTTTTGGAGGTGGAATGGGTTATTTAATGATGCCCCTTAATTATGATATGCAAGTTATTCAAGCTATTGAAATGAATGATATGGTCAGAAGATCTAATTATAGCTTTGAAATGCACAATAATATTTTAAGAGTATTTCCAATCCCTGGACCCTTTACTCATACTAATGATGATGAAATGATTAGTGGTTCATGTGTAGGAAATATGTGGTTTGAATATATTAAAGTAAATGATAGAACTAGCGGAAGTGTAGACCCAGCATGTGGGCAGGTAACAAATGCCTCTAATATGCCCTATACTAATCCTGATTATACCTTAATTAATTCAATTGGTAGACAATGGATTTTTGAGTATACTTTAGCATTAGTAAAAGAAATTTTAGGGTATGTAAGAGGAAAATATTCTACAATCCCTATACCTAATGCTAATATGACTTTAAATCAAGCTGATTTATTAGCTGCAGCAACTGCTGAAAAAACAGCATTATTAGAAAGATTAAGAGCATATTTTGATGAAACTTCACGAGCCTCTTTATTAGAAAGAAGAGCAAATGAAAAAGAAAGTAGAGATAGAGAATTAGAAGGTGTTCCAAATTTTATTTATATAGGATAGCATATGGCAATGTATACAGGACTCAGAGATGTATCTCTTCTGAGACATTTAAATAGAGAGTTAATGGGTAATATTATTACCCAACAATGTGCTATATATCAATTTAAACTAGAAGAAACTAAAGTTAATATATATGGTGAAGCTGCTGGTGAAAAGTTTTATAATGGTCCTTTTTTATTTAATGTTTTAATAAATAGATCAGATCAACAATATGGAGAAGATGAAGAAGGAATACAATTTAATCAAGCTATTGATTTTTATTTCCTTAGAGATGATTTAAAAGTAGCTAATGTTGTACCTGAAGTAGGTGATATTATCTTATACCAAGAAGGATATTACGGGGTACAAGGCACAGTAGGAAACCAATATTGGGGTGGAAAAAACCCTGCATACCCAAATAATGATTCAGATGGGGAACCAAACCCATTAAATCCAGGTTTAGATAAATTTGGAGAAAGTGTATCAGTATTAGTATCAACATATTATATACCAGCAGATAAAGTTGCTATTTCACCATATAAAGAAAGATTTTAATGGCTATAAGAAAACCAATACCAAAAACTCAAAAAGAGTTAAGCATAGATCAACAAAGACCTTCTTCAGCTAGATATGGTAATCCCAATATCCCACTTGCATCTAATGAAAGTGAAACAGGTATTCCCTTTAATAGATCAGAAAAACTATCTTGGACAGGAGATACAACTAAACCCTTTTCAATTGGAATAAAGGATTTAGATGAAGCTGTATTTTATTATTTTCAAAATGTGATAAAACCTTTTGTTTATCAAAATGGTGAAAGAAGAGAAGTACCTATTATTTATGGTTCTCCTGAAAGGTGGAAATCATTCCAAAAAGATAATTATTATAGGGATAAAAATGGTGCTATTATGTTACCCATTATAGTACTTAAAAGAAATTCAATCACTAAAGATAGAACAGTATATAATAAACTGGATGCTAATAGTCCTAATTTATATGGTAGTTTTCAACGTGCTTATAATCCTAAAACCTTTTACAATAATTTTGATGCTATTAATAACGCAATCCCAGCAAAACAATTTTATGCTGTAGCTGTCCCGGACTTTGTTAATATAGAATATAGTTGTTTAATCCAAACTTACTATATGGAACAATTAAATAAAATCATTGAAGCATGTGAATATGCTTCTGATGCTTATTGGGGTAATCCAGAAAGGTTTAAATTTAGATCTTTTATTGATTCCTTTACTACTGAAACTTCTTTAACTAATGGAAAAGATAGATTAGTAAAAGGTACATTTAATATAAGATTAAGAGGATACATTATTCCTGATACAGTACAAAAAGATATGAATTCTATTTCTAAATACAATTCTAAATCTAAATTTATTATTTCAATGGAAACAACTTCTAATTCTGAAATATTTAAAGAAGGTGTAACTAAAACAAGAGATGGTAGAACTAGAAAAAGTAGTGAAAATGAAGGAGGACTTACTGGTATTTATGATGTGAAGAGTGGTAAAGAATTAAAACAATAGATTAATGGCTAATAATATAAGATTTGTCGATTCCTTAAAAGTAGGAGCATATAATACCCAAAATACTGGAGGTAGTGGTATAACCATTAATAATAATATTGATAATTATGTTCTAACTGCTACGGGTAACCAAGAAATAGATGGTAACGCCAACCTTCAATTTGATGGGGTAAACTTAGGAATAGGTGGTCCTTCAAATGGTGCTAGATTTGAAATAAATGATAATACTTCAAATGATTTACTATTAATTAAAAACTCTAGTAATCAAGGTATAAAAATAAAAAATAGTGGGGTATTACAATTATTAGAATTTAGTTCATTACCCACAGCAGTAGAAGGAGGAATTGTTTTTTCTTCTAATGAATTCTTTTTAGGTTATTAACTTAAGAATAAAGTTTAATATGTATAATAAAATTTAATTAATATAAAATGGCAGATTGGAAAAAAGTAATTGTTAGTGGCTCGAACGCAGAACTAGCGCAGTTGTCCTTATCAGATTTATCGGTACAAGGAAGTGAAGAGACAGTATTGGTAATCAGCCCTGCAGGGGTAGTTGGGACACGAGAAAATGCATCAAGTTCAGGCTCAAGTGGTACTTCAGGTTCAGATGGTTCCTCAGGTTCAAGTGGAACTAGTGGCTCAAGTGGCTCAAGTGGAACAAGTGGTGCAGATGGTGCAGGAGGTTCTTCAGGTTCTTCAGGAACAAGTGGTTCTGACGGTTCTTCAGGTTCTTCAGGTACATCAGGAACAAGTGGTGCAGATGGTGCAGGAGGTTCTTCAGGTTCTTCAGGTACATCAGGTACAAGTGGTGCTGACGGTGCTGGTGGATCAAGTGGCTCATCAGGAACTTCTGGTGAATCAGGCTCAAGTGGTTCTTCAGGTACTTCAGGAACAAGTGGTGCAGATGGTGCTGTTGGAAGTTCAGGATCAAGCGGAACATCAGGAACTTCAGGTTCAGATGGTTCAAGTGGTTCTTCAGGTACTTCAGGTTCAGATGGTTCTTCTGGTTCTTCTGGTTCAAGTGGAACATCAGGAACTTCAGGTTCAGATGGTTCGTCCGGTTCCTCAGGTACATCAGGCTCTTCAGGTTCAAGTGGTACATCAGGTTCTTCAGGTTCAGATGGTTCAAGTGGCTCTTCAGGAACAAGTGGTGTAATTAATGTTAATAATTCTGGTAATAATAGAGTATTAACTGATATTGATGGATCAAGTGCTGAAGCAGAATCTAATTTAACTTTTATAAGTAATGGTGGTTCTACAGTAGGTGGTTTATTAACAGTAACCGGTGATGTTGTAATTAGCCATGATTTAACAGTACAAGGTACAGCATCATTCCAAAATTCAGAAAATTTACTAATAAAAGATAGATTTATATTATTAGCTTCTGGTTCTACTTCTGCTGGAGATGGTGGTATTGTAATACAACAAACAGATCAGGATTATGGTGATGCCTTTGCTTATGATGGATTATCATCATTAAGATGGGGTGTAACAAGTTCATTCCATGCAAGTGGTTCAGGATTTACTCCAGATGCTTTTATGTCAACTGTTGTAATAGGTGCCGATGCTAATGATACTACATCAACTGTAGTATCAAGATATACGGCTAAAGGAAATATATTTGTATCTTCATCACAAGATATTTATATCTATTCTTAATATATAAAAATTGTTTTTAAAAAAAATAAAAAGGTTTATGGGATTTAAATCTAATAAAGTTGAAATAAAAGGAGTACCTACTGAAAAAGTGGGTACTCCTTTAACTCACAATATAGAATTAACAGAAAAAGAAATTGAATTAATATTACTTACTATTAAAAATGGGTTATTTAAAGGAGAATATGTAGAGATACTTTATAATTTAACTTTAAAAATTCAAGAAAAATATAAAAATATATAGTTATGTCTTACAATCTAACAGGTTTATCTCTAAGAGAATTACGTGCTCTTAGAAAATCAACTGATTACATTCCAATTACAGGTATCGATGCTATCTTTATAGGTACAATACAAGTAAAATTAAATCAAAAAATTGAAAGTATTGAACAACAATTAGAAGAAGAAAAAATACCTCCCCCTCCTAGTTAATAGGGAATATTAAAACCATATTTATAACTATATTACGGCCCGCAAGGGAAGTGGACTGAACAGTCAGTAACCAACCTAATAAGAATGATATGCCAAATTGGAAAAAAGTAATACTTAGTGGTAGTAATGCTGAGTTAAATGAAATTAAATTAACAGGTCTTTCAACTCAAGGATCTGAAAACACAACGCTTGTAATAAATAGTGATGGTACTGTAGGTACCAGAGAAAATGCTGCATCTAGTGGTACTTCTGGTACTTCTGGTTCAAATGGTAGTTCAGGTTCAAGTGGCTCATCAGGTTCAAGTGGTTCTAGTGGTTCTTCAGGAACAAGTGGTTCATCTGGTTCATCCGGTACATCAGGTACTTCAGGTTCAGATGGTTCATCTGGTTCTTCAGGCACATCAGGTTCTTCAGGTTCTTCGGGTACATCAGGAACTTCAGGTTCAGATGGTTCATCTGGTTCTTCAGGAACAAGTGGTTCATCAGGTAGTTCAGGTACATCTGGTACTTCAGGTGTTTCCACTTATGGATTCCGTATAGAATACTCTACATCTACAACATCAGCAGACCCAGGCTCAGGTAAATTTAGATTTAACGCCGCTGACCCGGCTGCAGCTACTGAAGTTTATATTAGTGAGACTGATTTAGATGGATTAGGTATAGACCCAATATTAGGTACTCTAACAGATTCTACAAATAATAATAAATCTGTTATAACATTTAGATTAGAATCAAATCAAATATATTATGATTCAGCATATGTTACTGCCCAAACAGATAATGGTGGTTGGAGAACATTAGATATCACTCATATTGATAAAAGTGGTTGGAATAATGTAGGTAATAGCGATGCTACCTTTATGGCTATTGAACTTATAGGTGATAAAGGTAGCTCAGGTTCATCAGGTACAAGCGGTAGCTCAGGCTCTTCAGGCACTTCAGGTTCATCAGGCTCATCAGGTACTTCAGGAAGTTCGGGCTCATCAGGTACATCAGGCTCAAGTGGATCTTCAGGAACTTCAGGTAATACTGGTTCTTCGGGAACTTCAGGAACATCAGGTAGTTCAGGTTCTTCAGGAACAAGTGGTTCTAGTGGTTCATCAGGAACAAGTGGTGTCCAAGGTAACCCAGGAACAAGTGGTACATCAGGTTCATCAGGATCAAGTGGTTCTTCAGGAACTTCAGGTAATACAGGTTCTTCAGGAACTTCAGGAACATCAGGTAGTTCAGGTTCATCCGGAACTTCAGGAACTTCAGGTTCAGATGGTTCATCTGGTTCTTCAGGAACAAGTGGTAACTCAGGTTCATCTGGTTCATCCGGTACATCAGGTACTTCAGGTAATACCGGTTCTTCAGGAACTTCAGGAACTTCAGGTTCAAACGGTTCTTCAGGTTCATCAGGAACAAGTGGTTCAAGTGGTTCATCAGGAACAAGTGGTGTCCAAGGTAATCCTGGAACAAGTGGTTCTTCAGGCTCATCAGGCACAAGTGGTTCTTCAGGGTCATCTGGTACTTCAGGAACTTCAGGTTCAGATGGTTCATCAGGTTCCTCTGGAACAAGTGGTAACTCCGGCTCATCGGGTTCATCAGGAACAAGCGGTAACTCTGGTACTTCAGGTTCTTCAGGTTCTTCAGGAAACTCAGGATCAAGTGGTTCATCTGGAACTTCAGGAAATACAGGATCAAGTGGTACATCAGGAACTTCAGGCTCATCAGGTTCATCAGGAACAAGTGGCTCATCAGGGTCATCTGGTACTTCAGGTAGTTCAGGCTCAAGTGGTTCTTCAGGCTCAAGTGGTACTTCAGGTTCATCGGGAACTTCAGGTTCATCTGGGTCAAGTGGTACATCAGGACAAGATGGTAATTTTGGTGGTGCTACTTTTAATTATACATTTGACACAGCAACAGGTACTGCTGATCCAGGTAATGGAGATATAAGATTAAATAACACTACACAAAACGCATCTACATTATCCATTATTAGTCAGACTACAGAAGATGGTGATAATATACAGTCATTTTTAGAGAGTATTGATGCCTCTACATCAGCAGTAAAGGGTCATATGAGAATAGCGGATAAATTCGCTCCAGAAAATTTTATATTGTTTTCAATATCAAACCTAACAGACTTAGGTGTATATTGGACAATAAACATAAGTGAACAAGCATCATCAGCTGCATCCCCATTTACTAATAATGAAGATGTAATTGTTTCTTTCGCCTTAGTAGGTGATAGAGGAGATGATGGTACATCAGGAACATCTGGTTCAAGTGGAACTTCGGGTTCATCAGGTAGTTCAGGTAATAGTGGTACTTCAGGTTCTTCAGGTTCAAGTGGTTCTTCAGGAACAAGTGGTTCTTCAGGAAACTCAGGATCAAGTGGTTCATCTGGAACTTCAGGTTCAAGTGGATCATCAGGTACATCAGGTTCATCAGGAAATTCAGGCTCTTCAGGTTCCTCAGGAACATCTGGTTCAAGTGGTTCATCTGGTTCTTCAGGCTCTTCAGGCTCTTCAGGTTCAAGTGGTTCATCTGGAACTTCAGGTTCAAGTGGTTCCTCAGGTTCAAGTGGTTCATCAGGAACATCTGGTTCATCAGGAACAAGTGGTACAGCAACAATAACAAATTTAGGTAACAATAGAGTAACTACATCAACAGGAACTCAAGGTGCATTAAATGCTGAAGCTAATTTTACATTTGATGGTACTAAACTTACAGTATCAGGATCAGGTAGCACAATTTTAGATGTACAAGGATCTCAAGGTCAATTATTTTCAGTAACAGATGATTTGACAGGGATAGTATTTGCAGCATCTGATATATCAGGTGTTCCAATCTTATCTGTAAGTGGTTCAGGTTTAACAATGATTGATGGTACTTTAAATGCCCCTAATTTACCTAATATAACAACTAGTAATGATGTATTAGTTGTAGATTCAAGTGGTAATGTAGGATATGAAACAAATGCCGCTTCAAGTGGAACCTCAGGTAGTTCAGGCTCAAGTGGTAGTTCAGGCTCAAGTGGTAGTTCAGGCTCAAGTGGTACATCAGGCTCAAGTGGTTCATCTGGTTCATCAGGTTCTTCAGGAACAAGTGGATCATCAGGATCTTCAGGAACAAGTGGTTCTTCAGGAAACTCAGGATCAAGTGGTTCATCTGGAACTTCAGGTTCATCTGGATCAAGTGGTACATCTGGTTCATCAGGAAATTCAGGAACTTCGGGTTCATCCGGTAGTTCAGGTTCATCGGGTAGTTCAGGTTCTTCAGGAACAAGTGGTGGAACAGGTACCCCAGGAACATCAGGTTCTAGTGGTTCATCAGGAACCTCAGGTTCTAGTGGTTCATCAGGAACAAGCGGTAACTCTGGTACTTCAGGTAGTTCAGGATCAAGTGGTAACTCAGGTTCAAGTGGTTCATCAGGATCAAGTGGTACAAGTGGTTCTAGTGGTTCATCAGGAACAAGCGGTAACTCTGGTACTTCAGGTAGTTCAGGATCAAGTGGTACAAGTGGTTCTAGTGGTTCATCAGGAACAAGCGGTAACTCTGGTACTTCAGGTAGTTCAGGATCAAGTGGTAACTCAGGTTCTAGTGGTTCATCAGGAACAAGCGGTAACTCTGGTACTTCAGGTAGTTCAGGATCAAGTGGTAACTCAGGTTCTTCAGGTTCTTCAGGAACATCAGGTAACTCAGGTTCTTCAGGTTCTTCAGGAACAAGCGGAACAGCTACTATAACAAATTTAGGTAACAACAGAGTTACAACTTCAACAGGTACACAAGGCCAATTAAATGCTGAAGGTAGTTTAACATTTGATGGTAACATATTACATAACGATTCCCAAAATATAGCCATTAATGAAGGCCAGAAATTCATACTTGATTATGATGGAGATAGTTTTGGAAACATATCTTATGATTTAAATAATTTAGCTGGTTATGGTGCCCAAAACGTTTATGCTACTCCTGGTGAATGTCATGTCTTTACAGAGGGTGATGGAGATGCATTAGCTCAAATTAGGGCTATGCAAATAACTATAGGAAGTAGCCAAACAAATTCAGCTACTAGATTTTCTATAGCTGGTGGATTAAAAAACACAGGTTCAAGTTCAACTGAAAGTTTTATTGGTGGTGGTTGTAGAAATTATATATCCAGTGGTAAAACTAGTGTAATAGCAGGAGGATCAGTAAATTGTATAGTCAATAATAATACTGCTTGTTCAGGAAATTTTATAGGAGCAGGAGGTGCCAATAAAATTAATACTTGTGTTGGTAATAGTGCTATAGTTGCAGGATGTAACAACTGCATCTGTCAAACAGGTACAAATTGTAGTTTTATAGGTGCAGGAGATTTCAATGTAATTTGTGTAAGTTCACCTAAGAGTTCTATTGTTGGAGGTACTACGAATAAAATTTATAATTCTAACACCTCTGCTATCTTAGGAGGTAGACTAAATTGTATATGTAATGGTGCTAATTGTAGTGCTATATTAGGTGGGTATAGCAATTACATTAATGGTCATGATTATTCCTTTCTTGCTGGTTATAACTTATCTTCAAATCAAAATTGTACCTTTTATACTCAATGTTCTCATGTTAGAAATCATTTAAATGTAGGGGGTACTGGAAATGCTTGTAATACAACTACAGGTAGAATTGATGCAACAAATGATATTGTAGCTTATGCTACTTCTGATAAAAGATTAAAATGTAATATTAAACCTATAGAAAATTCTTTATGTAAAGTAATTGGAGTAAGTGGTAATACATTTGATTGGAAAGAATTAACTAAAGAAGAAACAAAAACTATACACGGTAATACAGGTAAAGATGTAGGAGTAATTGCACAAGAAATAGAAGCAATACTACCAGAAGCTGTTACAACTAGAGATAGTGGATATAAAGCCGTTAACTATGAAAAAATTGTACCTTTATTAATTGAAGCAATTAAAGACTTAACAGTTAAAGTAGAAGAATTAGAATTAAAAATAAGTAGGGATATCTAAAATATTTTTGTATATTCCCCCTATGAAGATATGTATAATTACAAACTATATTGATAGGGGGTATGTGAATGAATTATTTATTTTAGATAATTTAATTTCTACATTAAACCTTCAACAAAAAGATATATATTCAATATCTGATGTAAATTTATCATATAGTATAAACAAAAACTATACTCATGTTTTAGTATTATTAGATTTTAAAGTAACTTCTTTACTATCCCTTACTCCCTTTTTAGATAATATTTCTATCCCTAAAATTTTTGTAATTGATACTATTCCTGAAATACATAAAAATATAGATGTTGATATTTTAAAACATTATAATTTTAAATCTGATTCATCATATAACTCTTTATCAAAAAATTCCCAAAATACATTATACAACGATTATGCTGATGCCTTAATTTTTTATAGTAATTTAGACTTTAATCTTTTTACAAACTATTACGAAATCCAAAGTAATAAAAAAGTAACAATAATTCCCCCTTCTTTAGGAAAAGAAAAATCTATTACCTTTAATCCTTCCTATTTTAAACCTAATAATAATATAGGATTTAATGGTATACCTTCATTTAATAATGGGTTTGGGCATTTAATTCCTTCATTAGCCTCTTTATCTGACTATAATTTGAAAATATATGGGAAACATGGAAGAAGTCCATTTACAACTCAACCTTTAATAAATAATGCAACGGCATTACATTCTAATATCAGTTTTAAAGGTCAATTAAGAAACTTCAGTAATTTTTATAAAACTAACCATATATATGCTAATATAGGACTTTATAATTCTTTTGATTTACAAACATTATATAGTATGGTAAATGGTATGGTACCTATAATATCCCCAAATTTGCCAATATCCGAATTTTTACCAAATTACCCCTTTATATCTAAGTGTAATTACAATGAAATAACAAAAACTATTATACAAATTAAAAATACTTCTGATAGTGATTTAAAGGATATATTGTACCAAGAAGTTAATAATATAAAGTTTTTAAATGATAATTTTTTAAAAGAAAAATACCATTTTTTCTTAGATTCCTTATAATATGAATACAAAATACTCTACACTTGGTTTTGATAAAATCTATGTTATAAACCTAAAACGCAGACTAGACAGAAAAAAAACTTTAATAGATAATTTTCCTAATATTGATTTTACTTTTATAGAAGCAATAGATGGTAAAGACCTTAACCAAGAACAATTGTTAAAAGATAAAATATTAAATTCCTCTTTTTTTGATCCTAATGGTATGGTAACTATGGGAGTATTTGCTTGTGCTCTATCCCATAAAAAGGCATGGGATCAGGCTTTATCTGATGGTGTAAAAAATGCTTTATTTTTAGAAGATGATATTATTTTACATAAACCAATACTAAATACCGACAATACTTTTACTGATGAATACTCTAAAATTATTAATGAAATTGAAAATTCTAATTACGATTTAATTCATTTAGGTAAAAAAAATCAAAATACTGAGGGTTTAAATGTTGGAAAATATTTAACTCTCCCAACCCCTAGTTCAAATTGGGAAGGAGCCCATTCTTATATTGCAACTAATCATATGCTCAAAGTTTTAACTAATAAGGTCTTACCTATTAAAAACGCAGCGGATGTGTACCTAGAACAATTTTATAATACTCATAATTCTTTTACATTAAAAAATAGTATTTTTCTCCAAATATCCGATCTTTCCCATTCAAGTGTATCTGATTCAGACACCTTTTTCAATGAATTTAGAAAAGGAGGGGGAAGGGTTGGTATTTCTTTTGATGAAAATGGTAATATCTTAAATAAAAACATAGCTAAATATATAAAACATCCAAAAGAAGTAGATGAATACACAGAAATTGTCTTATCAGAACCTAAATTTGGGATTCAAAATTTTTCTAGCAAGGATAAACTAAACCTTAACTTTTTTAGTATAATTAGATTAATAGATTTTTTATCTAAAAATTTGAATCAAAGAGGAAAAATGGTAGAAATAAACAGCCATTTAGGAGAAAATACTTTTTATTTTGGTTCTAGTGGTTTATTTTCTAATATATATGCTATTGATCCCCTTAAGGGAGAAGATGAATTTAATATTAAACATAATTTAACTTGGGAAGATATAAAAATAGGATTTAATAATAACAATTATTTCCATAAAAATATCAACCATATAAATCAAGACCCCACTTTAATTTCTGAATCTTTTGATGATTTATTATTTCTTTATATTAATAATAGAAAACAAGAAAATATTAAACCTTTAATTAAAAGGTATTTTCCTAAAATTTCTAAAAAGGGTTTTATAGGTGGTAACAATATACAAGACGCTCCCCCTAAAGCTATAATATTTGATAATAGTTGGGTAATTAAAAAAGAAAATTATGAACTTTAATATAAATAAATTTAATGAGTTAGGATATGTAATAATAAAAGACTTTTTATCCGAAGATGAATTAAAGGATCTATTAAAAATATCCCAAAAACACTATAAATATTCTCTTAATTTAACGGAACATGAAGGTAACTATAGATTAAATAGTCCTACTAACCTAAATAAAATAGAAGGGGCATGCGAGTATGAACCTGAGTTTTTAAAAATAGCAAAGAATAAAATCCTTGTAAATACAGCCAAACAATTAATAAATACAGAAGAAACATTAGATGTTTATATATCTAAATTTTTTCCAATGAAACCCAAAGTAGGAGTATCAACATTTTTACACCAAGATAACTTTTATTTTAATGGTGATCCTGATAATATAATTAGTTGTGCTCTATATTTTCAAAATACAAATAAAGAAAATGGATGTTTAAGAATTATACCTGGATCTCATAAAATAGGAATAATACCACATGATGTTATATCCCATATAGAAGGAATACAATGGATAGATGAAACAAAATTAAATCCTAATTGGATATTAGACTTAGAATTAGATGCACCTTATGCTGTGTTTTTTAATATTAATATGATACATGGGTGTTATCCAAATACTTCAAATAATACTCGGTTTAGTTTAGCCTGGGAATACATAGAATCGAATAATAATAACGTAGCATCATCAGAAAACAATTGGTGTGATAGAAACTTAGTAGGATAATATGAGTTCATTAAGATTTAACCCTAATCCTGAATGGAATAATATGTGGGGTAATAGGTTTTATTTAGGTTTAAACCAATTAATGTATGATATATATTCTACATTAAACAATAAATCTAATTTAAAAATGTTAGAAATTGGGTCATATAAAGGTGAATCTACTTTTATGTTTGCCTCGTTAGGAATATTTAGTGAAATTCATTGTATAGACCCTCACGAAGAAAAAGAAGAATCTAATTTGGTATTTAACGAAACATGGGATAATGTAAAAGAAGAATTTAAACTTAATACTCGCCATTTTAGTAATATCACTCACCACAAAGAATATAGTTACAATATATCAAACATCTTTCCAGATGGTTACTTTGATTTTATTTATATAGATGGTGCCCATGATTACGAATCGGTAAAAAAAGATATAAAATTATACACACCCAAAACTAAACAATTAATAGGTGGACACGATTACCAAAAAGAATGGCCTGGTGTAGTACGTGCGGTAAATGAAGCATTTCAAGAACCATTTAAAACATACCTTGATGATAGTTGGATAAAACCAATACATTAAATAAAAATTATATATTTATAACAAAATAACAATAAACATGGTACATAATTATAGAATTACAGAACTTGAAAGAGAAATAAGTACTGGAATAATAAATAGAATTTCATTCATAGTTGATTCTCTTCATGAAGAAGTTGGAGAAAGATATAATGGGGAGATAGAAGTAACAGGATCAATAGATACCCCAGGTTTTATTGAATTTGAAAACCTAACTCAAGAAAATGTTTTAAGTTGGATTACATCTCTAGTTGATACAGCTCTTATAGAACAAGAAAATTCAGCTTCAATAGCTAATATGATATCCACTCCTCCTGCTATTAATGGTACTGGTTTTCCTTGGGAGAATTAATAATAAAAAATACGATTTAGTTAGGAAATACTAAATTTTTTTCGTATATTTAAGTTATAAATAAATTAAGTTATAAATGAATATAATCTTTCAAATTGAAGGTGGACTTGGTAAGTCTATCATGGCAACAGCTGTAGTAATTGCCATTAAAACACGTTATAAAAACGCAAAACTAATAGTAGTAACCGGCTATACTGACGTCTTTTTAAACAATCCTCATATACATGAAACTTATGATATCAACCAAGCAAATGGGTTATATCTAAAGTATATTAAAGACCAAAAATGTAAAATATTTGCGTCTGAACCTTATAAAACATCTGATTTTATTACTAATAAACCTGTTTCATTATTAAAAACTTGGTGTGAACTTTTTGGGTTAAGATATAATAATGAACAACCACAACTTTACTTATCACAACCTGAAATAGATTATTTTTCTCCATACTACTCTACAGATAAACCTATTATGGCTATTCAACCAAATGGAGGACCTCCTGGTGTATCTCAACAATATTCATGGACTAGAGATATACCCCCAATTGTAGTAAAAGAATTAATTGATTATTACAAACAGGATTATACTATAATTCATATTAAAAGAGAAGATCAAATTACATACCCCGACAGTTTACAAGCTTTAGATGGATACCGAAGCATAGCAATCCTCCTTCAAAAATCTAGTAAAAGATTATTAATAGATAGTTTTAGTCAACATATGGCAAGGGCATTAAATCTAAAATCTACAGTATGTTGGGTAGATACTAAACCAGAAATATTTGGTTATAACTTCCATAATAATATTAAAGCAAACCCTTATACAAAAGACATCCCTTTGCATAATGTATCTTATACTCCTTTTAGTTTAGTTGAGGAAATAAAAACTCTTCCCTATAATGACTTAAATGAGATATTTGATATAAACAAAATAACTGCATCATTAAACAAACAATAAATGTCAGATTCACCTAAAATTTTAGTTTCTAGTTGTTATATAGGAACAACGGGTTTTAATAACCATTCACGTGATTTTTTTAGAAAGCTATCAAAACATTACCCTTTAAAAATTAGAAACTTTACTGTTCCTAAATATTGGAATGGTATAAAAGATGAACCCTTTAATGAAGAACCTTATATATTAGATTTAGATAAAAAACTCTTATCATCACAAACTTCATTTAAAAATGATAAAACTTTAAATGATACAGAAATTTATAAGAATTACCCTAATAATTTTAACCACAATTTAAATATAGTTTTAGCAGAAGTAAACCACCATTATTTCTACCAGACATATGATGGGCCTAAAATTGCTTATCTTGTATGGGAAACAACAGAATATCCTAAGAATTTTTACAATCGAATAAAAGAATTTGATCAAATATGGGTACCCTCTCAATGGCAAAAAGACTGTAACATATTGCAGGGAATACCTGAAAGCAAAATTAAAGTAGTTCCTGAAGCGGTCGATGGGGAAATTTTTAAACCTAATTCTAAATCTACTTTACCCGAATATGATGATGGAAGATTTAAATTTATCCATTTTGGTAGATGGGATTATAGAAAATCAACAAAAGAAATAATTGAAAGTTTTTTAAAAGAATTTGATAAAGATGAACCTGTAGATTTAATTATATCTATAGATAATATGTTCGCTAAAGATGGATTTGAAACAACTGAAAAAAGGTTAAAACATTATAATTTAATAGACCCAAGAATTAAAATAAAACATTTTCCTACCAGAGAAGAATATATAAAATACCTCCAAAAAGGTCATGTATTTTTATCTTGTGCTCGATCTGAAGGGTGGAACTTGCCCTTAATAGAAGCTATGGCTTGTGGTACACCTTCTATTTATTCTAATTGTAGTGCACAACTAGAATTTGCTGAAGGTAAAGGATTACCTGTAGATATAATAGGCACACAACCCGCTATTAGAGGAGAATACAGCACATACTCACAATCAGAGCTATCAGGGGAATTTTACGTCCCAGATTTTAATCATCTTAAGGAAGTAATGAGAGATGCTTATGATAATTACGATTACCATAAAAAAATAGCTTTAGAAGAATCTAAAGAATTAAGAAAAAAGTTTACTTGGGAAAATATGGCTGAAATAGCTAATAAAGAAATCAATTCTTTTATAAAAAACCCACCTAAAAACAAAATTGAACTTAGTTTTAACCAAGGAGTTAAGTTAGAAGTATTTGGTTCTAATAAGGAAGAATACTTTGTAGAATTTATAAATTCTGATACTAATAAAGTAATACATTCTAGTACTATTAAAAATAATATGTGGACTAAATGTAACCATGAATACTATATCCCTTGGGTTATTAAAGTAAATGGGGAAATAATTCATACTTTTGATGTAACCAATAGAATAGTTAAAATATCATTAGATTCAAAATCTATAGGAGATACATTAGCATGGACTCCTCAAGTTTTAGAATTTCAAAGAAAACATAACTGTAAAGTTGTAGTTAGTACTTTCCATAATGAGTGGTTTGCTAACAACCCAGAATATAAAGATATATTATTTATAGAACCTAACAAAGATATTTCTTCATACGCTCATTATAAAATAGGGTGGTTTAAAACCAATGGAAAATGGGATAAAGGTATAAAAAATAAAAACCAAGTAAACACAATTCCTCTAATCCAAACCGCAACAGATGCTTTAGGTCTTCCTTATAAAGAAATTAACCATGGAGTAGATTTTAAAATAGGTAAAAGACCAATTAAAGGAAAATATATCTGTATAGGTCCTAGAGCAACCTCGGGGTTAAAAGAATGGCCTCATGATAGGTGGAGAAATTTAGCTAAAAAATTACATAAAAAAGGGTATAAAGTAGTTAATTTATCCTATGAGGGATTTTCGGGAACTAATATAATAAATAAAAATAAACTTAATTGGGAAAAAACTTTTAACTACCTTTACCACGCAGAATTATTTATTGGTTTAGGATCTGGTTTATCATGGGCAAATTGGGCTTTAAATAAACCAACTTTAATGGTTAATAATTTCATTCCATTTGGTTACGAATTTACAAATAATTTAACTAAAGTAGAAAATAATACTGTATGTAATAATTGTTGGGTTAATAAAGATTTTACATTTGATCCAGGTAATTGGGATTGGTGTCCTAAAAATGAAGGAACCCCAAAACAACATATATGTCAAAAATCAATTACAGTAGATCAGGTTTATTTAGAATGTTTAAACTTATTAGAACCTAAAGAAAATTATGAATTTGTTTGGGTAACAGGAGGAGATGAAAAATATCTATCTATGATAGAAGTTTTGGCAAAAAGTTTATTAAAACATTCAAAATATAAACTAATAGTATATGGGTTTAATTGTGATTCTAAAATTAATTTACCTAATGTAATAAATAAAAGAATTAACTTTGATCCTAAACCCATAAGATATATTAATACGGAATTTGATTTGATAGACAAAGACTATTCTATATATTTTGCTAAGTATTTAACTAGTATAGATTCTTTAAAAACTGAATATAAAAACTTTGCTTGGATAGATGGTGATGCTTTTGCTACCGAAAATATTGATGGTTCTTTAAAATATCTTTTAAATTTAAAGGATTACCCCTTATTTATGAGATATTTTGATGAAGATATGGTTCATTGGAGAAAATATAAAAACATAAAATTAGAAGGACATTATGGAGCTGAAGTATCTAATATTTTAAATATTAAAAGAAACCCAAATAGTGTTATTATAGCAACTGGTTTTTATTTTTATAATAAAGATTCGGAATCATTTTTTCAAAGATGTTTAGACTTAAATAAACAATTAAATACCCAAAACCTTCAAATATTTGCCGACGATAATGCATTCTCAGAAGAAAGAGTGACTAATGCCTTACTTTGGAAAGAAAATAAAACTAATTATTTACCTATTACATGGAATAATTATTATTCCCCTAAAGAAAAAGTTGTTGTAGATCAAAATACATTAGATAAAGGATTTGATGTTATGTTTGATATAACAAACAAAGAACCTTATTTTGTACATGGTCCCGACCCATCAGTTGTTCCTAAAAATAGTAAAACTTTAGATTTAATGTATCAAGATCACCAAATAAAAAAATTAATGGTAGTATCTCATCCTGATGATGAATTAATATTTGGTGGCGCGGAATTAATAAAACATGGTCCGGAATATAAAGTTATTTGTCTTACTAATAAATCAAATAAAATTAGAAGTAAAGAATTTGAACAAGTAATGACAAAATTAAATGTGGGGTCTTGGGAAATGTTTGATCATAAAGATGATTTACATAATCCACCTGAAAGATACGATATTGAATCTATATTATTAAATAGACAATGGGAAAAAATAGTAACACATAACCCTATAGGTGAATATGGACACCCACAACATAAAGCTGTGTTTAATTTTATTAAAGAGTATGTTGATAAAATTATTTTAGAAGACATATTATATGTATTTGGAAAATCCAGTGCTAAACTAGATAAAAATATTGTGGATACTAAGAAAAATTTACTTACATTATATAAGTCTGAACAATCTATTATTAACCAAATATTAAATAATAAAGGGGATTGGTTTAAAAGTAATAATGATAATACTAATTATATAGAATACGAGTCTTTAGAAAAGTATGAAGAAAATAAAAATAAAAATAACTATATAGCATGTTATGAAAAATAAAAATTTAGTAATAATAATGTGTCATTGTGATAATGATATTAAAAAAAAGACATTAAATAAAAATATAGATAAAATCAAATCCGAAGGGTTTGATATAATGGTATTATCTCATATCCCTGTATCAAATTCCATACAAAATAAAGTTGATTATTTTATATATGATAAAAGCAACCCAACAATTACATACCCTTATAGGGGAATGGTATTTTGGAGAAACTTAAAATTTAAAGATAAAAAAATTAAACTACAAAATATATTAGATGATTATGGTTGGACGGCATTTAATCAAATATTATTAGCTGGGAATTTAGGAATATCACTTGATTATGATTATTTTAGTTTTATTAATTATGACGTTAAATTAACGGATAACATTATTCATGATTTAAACAACCCTGTTCCTTTTTTAGTATCTAAAGTAAGGGATTTAAGATTACAAGATATAGGTTATAGATTCCCGAGTTTTATGTTAAATGTCTTATCAAAAGAAAATTTAAAATCCTTATTACCTATAATTAATAAAAAGTATTATATGAGTGATCAACACCCATGGAAAAAGGATGGGAAATTTAGAGATGCAGAAGAATATTGGGAGCAATTAATTAAAAACTTTGAATATCTTACTCACATAGAACCCATTTGGGATCAAATATCATTTGAAAACACAGATGGTCTATTTAATTTTAGTAATGATGAAAATTTTAAAATATTTTTTCAAAACTCTGACACACATGAAAGGATACATACAGAAGATTGGACACCAAGAATAATTGTTTATGATAATAATACCTCAGAATTAAAATTAGTAGTGAATTCTTTAGAAACGGCAATTGAAGGAACAAATGTGTGTCTAGAACTCCCAGAAACAATAACAAAAATTGGATATATAGTAAAAGACAAATATTACGATTTAACAGAAAAATATCATAAATCTATTTTTGCTACTATAGATTTTCAATAAAAATTAAATATGTATAATTAAATAAATAAAAAATGAGTAAAAAAATTAAGTTATCAAAAGAAGAATTAGAAATTCTTAAAGGTTATCAACAACAACAAAATTCAATTACTTTTGAATTAGGACAAGTTGACATTAATAGGGCAATATTAGAAGGCCAAAGAGCATCTGTTTTGGATAAACTAGGTGATTTACAAGAAAAAACTAATAAAACGGCTAAAGAATTACAAGAAAAATATGGGGATGGAAACATTGATTTAGAATCTGGGGAATTTACTACAACAGAATAAGTTTTTGAATCTCTTCCTAATATTTATAATAAAACAATATTAAAAATAATATAACAAAATGGCAGAAACATTAATATCTCCAGGAGTATTAGCAAGAGAAAACGATCAATCTCTAGTTACAGCTCAACCCTTAACTAGAGGAGCAGCAATTATAGGACCAACAGTTAAAGGACCGGTTGAAAAACCAACTTTAGTTAGTTCTTTTAGTTCTTTCCAAACAATTTTTGGTTCAACTTTATTAAGTGGTTCACAAGATTATACTTATTTAACTTCAATTGCAGCTAATAACTATTTTTCTCAAGGTGGAACTTCTTTATTAGTAACAAGAGTTACAAGTGGTTCTTTTGATCCCGCTTTATCTACTACAATTCAAAATAATGTTGAAGCAGCAAGTGCAGGAATAGCAGGAGATATTGTCGGAGACTTAAGTTCAGGTGGTACCGGGGGTACAAAAGGTACTTATGCAATAACAGCAGGTGAAATAGCCCCTAATAATGGAGCAACTCTTTCTGTAGTAATAGGTGAATTAACTAATTTAATAGCAACCCAAAACGTAACAGCACAAAGTGCTTTAGTAGGTGGTACTACAATTGGTGCTGTAACAGGTCCATTCACAATAGCCGCTGACAAAATAACAACATCAGGAGGAACTACTCAAGTTGGAACAGGAGCAACACTTACTATCACAACCGATGGTGGAGGAGCAGCTGGTGTTATAACTTCAATAGTAGTAGCAGCAGCTGGATCTGGATATGTTGCAGGAAATGTATTAACAGTAACAGCTTCAGATTTAGTAGATGCTGGATTTATAGCTTGTGACAAAAATATAACAGTTACTTTAGTTGACGCTAATTTATTAAATGGACCAACTGCTATTAATGTAACTAGTGATGGAGCTGGATATTCCGCAGGTGATACATTAACAATAGCTGCCGCTGATGTTGGAACTCCAACAGCCGATTTAGTAATAACTTTAACTGACAGTTCAATTGTAAACCAAGCAGCTTTTGTATTAGAAACACTTTCAGAAGGAGTGATTATGAATAATACATCTCCTGTAGGAGCAGATCAAGGAGGAACAGAATTAGCAAACGGAGCTTTAGCAAGTGGTTCTGCTGATAACCTAAGATGGGAAATTGGAGCTGTAAATACATCATCCGGTGTATTCTCATTATTTGTTAGACGTGGTAATGATAATAATAACCAAAAAGTTATTCTAGAATCATTTAATAATATCTCTTTAGATCCTTTCTCTCCAAATTATATTTCAAGAGCAATTGGTGATAATACTTCAAATGTTGTAGTAGCAGCAGATGGTTCAGGAACATATTTACAAGAATCAGGTTCTTACCCAAATATATCTAATTATATAAGAGTAAAACAAGTAAATGCAAACACACCTTATTACTTTGATAATAATGGTATTGCAAAATCTGAATTTACAGCATCTTTACCTCAATTAGGATCTGGTTCATTTGATGAAGCAGTAGGATCTAATTTAAATAGTACAAGTGCAAATTTATTTTATGAAAATATAAGTTCAGTAAATACTCAAGGTGTAATTGGAACAGATTATACAAATGCAATTAACTTATTAGCAAATCAGGACGAATATCAATACAATGTAATTTCAGCTCCAGGTTTATATTATTCAAATTATGCTGTACAGTGTAATTTAATTAAGAATATGTGTATTTCAAGAGGAGATGCAATTTATGTGATGGATTTAGTTCCTTACAACACAGCAATCGCAACTGTAAACCAAAATGCAGCAGCAATAGATTCTAGTTATGCAGCAGCTTATTGGCCATGGTTACAAACTATTGATCCAAATTCTGGATTATTAGTATATGTACCAGCTTCTACAATGATTCCAGGAGTATATGCTTTTACAGATGCTTCTTCAGACCCATGGTTCGCACCAGCAGGTATTACTAGAGGAGGATTAGGTTCTGTAGTAAGAGCTGAAAGAAAATTAACATCTGCAAATAGAGATACATTATATGAAGCTAATGTAAACCCAATCGCTACATTCCCACAACAAGGAGTTGTAGTATTTGGACAGAAAACATTACAAAAAGCAGCAACTGCTTTAGATAGAGTAAATGTACGTAGATTGTTAATTACACTTAAAGGATATATTTCTCAAATTGCAGATAATTTAGTATTTGAACAAAATACTATTGCAACTAGACAAAACTTTTTAACACAAGTAAATCCATATTTAGAAAGTGTTCAACAAAGACAGGGATTATATGCTTTTAAAGTAGTAATGGATGAAACAAACAATACACCAGATGTTATTGATAGAAATGAGTTAATCGGTCAGATTTTCTTACAACCAACTAAAACAGCTGAATTTATTATACTTGATTTCAACGTATTACCAACTGGAGCAACATTTCCAGCATAAAAAGAAAAAAACCGAATATTTATAATAAAATAAGAAAATAAAATGGCAGTATTAAACCCAAACGAAATATTTTTCACAGCTTTCGAGCCAAAACAAAAGAATAGATTTATAGCTTTTGTAGACGGATTTCCAGCATACATCATGAAAGGTGTAGGAGCCGTAACTGTATCACAAGGAACAGTACCATTAAATCATATTAATGTTCAACGTTTTGTAAAAGGTAAAACAACTTGGGGAACTATTCAGTTTACATTATTTGATCCAATTACACCATCTGGTGCACAATCAGTAATGGAATGGGTTAGATTACACCACGAATCAGTAACTGGTAGAGATGGTTATAGTGATTTCTATAAGAAAGATCTTACAATCAATGTATTAGGACCTGTAGGTGATGTAGTTTCAGAATGGATCATCAAAGGAGCAATGATTACAGAAGCTTCATTTGGAGATTATAACTGGGATACTGAAAATGCTGCTCAAGAAATTACAATGACAGTTCAACCTGATTATTGTGTATTAAATTTCTAAAAATTTTACTCACCCCTAATTTGCAAAATAGCTTGGCTTCGGTCAAGCTTTTTTGTATGTTACATATGTATAACTGATAAAAACGTTTTAACCAAATAAAGATTATGGCTGAATTTAAATTCCCAACAGAAGAAATAGAATTACCTTCAAAAGGTTTAGTATACCCCAAAGACAATCCCCTATCAAGCGGTAAAGTAGAAATCAAATATATGACAGCAAAGGAAGAAGATATTCTTTCTAACCAATCTTACATTGAAAAAGGTAATGTATTAGATAAACTATTAGAATCTGTAATTATTTCTAAAATAGATTTAAAAGATTTAATTGTAGGTGATAAAAATGCAATTTTAATTGCTACTCGTATTTTAGGGTATGGATCTGATTACAAAACAACAGTTAATGGAAGAACAGAAACAATTGACCTTTCAGAATTAGAAAATAAAGAATTTGATAGTTCTACTATGATTGAAGGTAAAAATGAATTTGCTTTTACTTTACCCCATAGTGATACAAAGATTACATATAAATTGTTAACGGGTCATGATGAAGCTAAAATTGAAAGAGAATTAAAAGGACTTAAAAAATTAAATAAAAATTCATCCCCAGATGCCTCTACTAGATTAAAATATGCATTAACCTCTGTTAATGGAGAAACTGAAATTAAAGATATTAGAGAATTTGTAGACACCTATTTTTTAGCACGTGATGCTAGAGCATTTAGAAAACACATAGTTGAAACATCACCTGATGTAGATCTTAATGTTATTCTAGATAGCGGAGAGGAGGTAACAGTCCCTATTGGACTAAACTTTTTTTGGCCTGACTTTGGAGACAGCTCCTCAAGTTAGATTAAATATATTTAAACAAATTCATGAAATAATATTTCATGGTAAAGGTGGGTATGACTATATTACCATTTACAATATGCCTATATGGTTGCGTAAATTTACTTTCAAAGAAATAAATGATTTTTATGAGAAAAAAGCCGCAGCAGAAAAAAATGAAATGTCTGCCGGTAAAACTTCATTAGTAAATTCAGAAGGTAAAGTAAATGCCCCCCAATTTAAACAGGCATCCAAAGCATATGAAGGAAAGAGTAGCTACAAATAGTTACTCTTTTTCATATTTATAATAAAATCTAATTATAATGGCAAGTCTTAAGGAAATCGAAGAAGCAAAATTGGCAGCTAAAGCCCTTAATGAAGAATTAGGGTTTTTAGAAGACGCATTTGTTTCGATAGGCCAAAAAATAAAAAATGAGGTTACAGACCAATTAGCAAATGCAGATTCCCAAACTCAAGAGTTGGGTAATAAATTTTCTACAAACCTTAATAATGCTATAAAACAAAATGCTAACTCTTTAAAAGAGATAACAAAACTTCAAGATCAGATAGGTAAAGGTGTTAATGTAGAAGCAAAAATAGCCAAAGAATTAGAAAAAATTGCAACTAGAAAAAAAACAATTGTACGTCAACAAAATATTCTTACAGCAAATGGTATAAAAATAAATGAGGATCTTTCTAAACAACTTAATGCTCAATTCGGTATACAAGAAGATACTCTTGGTACACTTAAATTAGAAAATACTGAAAGACAAAAACAAAAATCCTTATTTACTTTACTTGGAGAAGGAGGTGCTAACCTATTAGATAAACTTGATAAATCAGGTACGGCATCAAAATTAATGCAATTAAATCTAAAAGATACAGTAACCCCAACGAGGTTAATGGAACTTGCTATAGGTTTTATAGTTGAGGCTTTTATATCTTTAGATCAAACAACAGAAAAAGTTGCAAAAAACTTAGGAATAAGCTTCCATGAAGCTTCTGCAATGAATTCACAATTTTCTCAAATTGCACAAGATTCAAATAATATATTTGTTACTACCGAAGGTATTGCAAACTCTCAAATAGAATTATCTAAGGCCCTTGGAACTAATGCAATGTTTACTGCTGAAATGTTGCAAACTCAAACGGAGTTAACTCATCAACTAGGATTAAGCGCTGAAACAAGTGGAGAAATTGCTAAACTTGGTTTATTAACTGGTAAAACATCAAAAGAAATAGCAGCCAATGTAATGGGTCAATCTGTAGCTATGAATGCTGCTAATAATACAGCAATTACAGAAAAATCAATTTTACAAGAAGTAGCAAAATTATCAAGTAGTATACAATTAAGCATGGCTAATAACCCCGTTGAGTTAGCCAAAGCAGTTCAAACTGCTAAGCAATTTGGTATGGAATTATCAAATGTAGATGGTATAGCGGGTGGTTTACTTAATTTTGAACAATCAATCGCCTCCGAATTGGAAGCTGAAGTGTTGTTGGGTAAAAACATTAATTTAGAAAAAGCTAGACAAGCAGCTTTAAATAATGATTTAGCAACAGTAGCAGAAGAAATTGCAAAACAAGCAGGATCAGCGGCTGAATTTACAGCTATGAATAGAATACAGCAAGAAGCATTAGCTAAAGCTGTAGGAATGAGTAGAGAAGATTTAGCAAAATCACTACAATCCAGAGAAATATTAGCTAAATTAGGAGGTAAGGATGCGGATATGCAGGCTGCTTATAATAGATTAAAAGCAGAGGGTTTATCACAAGAAGAAATAGCTACAAAATTAGGAGATGAAAGATTAGCACAATCCCTCCATTCAGAAAATATACAAAGCCAATTTACAGCTTCTGTAGCAAAAATGAAAGAATTATTTGTACAAGTTGCAGCTGCTTTAATTCCTATAGTTGAACCTATTGCCGCTGCAGTTGGGTTTATGGCTAATTTAATTTCTCAATCTATGACTTTCTTAAAAGTATTAGGAAGTATAGCAGCAGTTTATAAAACTCTTCAATTTTTAGGTGATAGTGTTTATAGGAATGAATTATTACGTAATGCAGCTTCAAAAATAGGTTTAGTAACTGATCAACAAAAAGTATTAAATAAAGGTAGAGAAACAGCTTTATCAGTAGAAGGTATGACTGTTGAAAAACTAAGTAATTTTCATAAAAATCAAGGTTTACTTACTCAAGTAAAAAACAATGTTTTAAAAAAATCAAGTTTAGTCTTTGGAAAAGAAGGTCTAGCAATGCAAGCAAAAGACTTAGTAATGGAAAAAGCAAAATTAGTCTTTGGAAAAGAAGGTCTAATAATGAAAACAGGCCAACTTGCTATAGAAACTGCAATTAATATTAAAAAAGGTATCGCAAATACCTTATCAGCTGCTGGAGCAATGCTTGAAGGTCTTAAACTATCTGCTCTTATATCACAGGGAGCCGCTATGGTAAAAAGTATTGCAACAGGGGCTGTATTTTTAGCCCAACAGTTAGCAACAGCAGCAGCTGCTTTAACAACAAATGCCGCAGCAACTTTTGGAATTGGGGCTGCTATAGCAGTAGGAGCAGCTTTAGCTGGTTATGCCGCCTTAAAAGCAGTAACAGGTGATGATGTTATGTCTGCAGGATCAAATACATCAGGATATGGTAATAGAACATTATTTGGTCCTGAAGGAGCAATAGCATTAAATAATAAAGATACAGTTATAGCAGGTACAAATTTATTTCCTAAAGGAAATGATGTAGTATCAGGACCTGCAGGTTCTGTACAAATGCCAGATAATTCAGAAGCTAAAAGAACAAATGCTTTACTATCAAAACTTATTAATAGACCTGATCCTGTAATCGAAATGAACGGTGATAAATTAGGTACAGCTATTGGGAAATATGCTTATTCTACTCAATAAACTATACTTTTACAATATTTATAATAAATGTTTAACAATTAAAAATTCA
>Ga0206131_10000772_pt1 | contig 42924 bp, 38 predicted proteins | sample Helgoland_Spring_FD_148636 | JGI IMG/M metagenome (GOLD analysis project Ga0206131, IMG submission 148636) | Pelagic subsurface seawater microbial communities from Kabeltonne, Helgoland, North Sea - Helgoland_Spring_Bloom_20160517_1 | ecosystem: Environmental > Aquatic > Marine > Epipelagic ... | reverse complement strand
CACAGTAGGAGGTACCCAGACGACGACCTTAGGAAGTTTAGTAACGGGATGTGATTCTATAGTGACCTTAAACGTTACAGTAAATCCAACTCCGGACTTATTCTATGTTCTGAGTGATTCAGAAATTTGTTCAGGAGATATTACAGATCTTACTCTAAATAGCTCCTATGCTGAAACGATATATTCTTGGGATTTTTCAGAGGTCTTGATTTCAGGTGCAACTCCAGGTAATGGAAATCAAATAAATCAGCAGATTAATACGACTTCTCAAAATCAAGGTACTGTTACTTATATTATAACACCAATTCTTAATTTTTGTATTGGTACACCGGTAGTAGTTCCAATAGATGTTAATCCTATCCCAACCGTGACTGTTACACCTTCAACACAGACAATTTATGCCGGGCAAACAGCTACGCTTAACGCCTCTGGTTCACCTTCTGGTGGAACATATGTCTGGAGTCCTGAAGGACAAACAACAGCCTCTATTACTGTAAGTCCAATAACAACTACAACATATGACGTCAATTATTCATTAAGTGGGTGTTCTAACGATTCTTCAGGAGTTGTTATTGTCGATGTTGCACCTACAGTTTCTGTAAACTCGGGTGTTATATGCAGTGGTGATAGTATTTTACTTTTGGCAAACCCAAGCATACCGGGAGGAACTTATTTGTGGTCTAATAATGAGGTGACATCTTCAATATGGGTATCACCAACTTCTAATATGGTTTACTCCGTTGAATATACTGTGAATGGATTTACGACAACTCCAGCCATATCTACAGTGACAGTAAACCAAACACCAATAGTTACTGTAGAGGATCAAGTCATTTGTGACGGGCAATCTGCAACTATTTCTGCGACAACTAGTCTTGCAGGGGGTACATATTCTTGGTTACCAGGTGGTGAAAATCAGCAACAAATTAGTGTAAGTCCAAACGCTACAACGCAATACCAGGTTGAATATATATTAAATGGATGCTTAGCAATAGATAGTGCAGTAATCACCGTAAATCCAATTCCAAACATAATCATTGATGATACCATCATTTGTTTTGGCGAAACAGTAGAATTAAATGCAGTTTCAAATTTACTTGGCGGCACATATTTATGGGGAGATAACAGTACGGAATCATTCATTAATGTTACACCTAACACCACCACATCATACTCAGTTTTATATACTTTAAATGGCTGTCAGAACTCAGCTTCTGGGACTGTAAATGTCAATGAAATACCGATAGTTCAGGTTACGGATGACGTAATCTGTGAAGGTGAGACCGGGTTGCTAACAGCTACTCCAAATAGTCTTGGTGGAACTTATTTTTGGAATGGTGTTGTCGGTTCAGATACGTTTTCGGATAATCCAATACAAACAACAGGTTACACACTCGTTTACATTCTTAATTCATGCGAAAGTCTTCCAACTGTTGGTAGTATAATAGTTAATGAGGTTCCTCAAATTACTTTAGAGGATACTACAATTTGTTTAGGTGATGATTTGATATTATCCTCAGAGGCTTCAATTCCTGGAGGTAATTATTTATGGTCTCCTAATAATGAAACAACTTCGGCAATACAAGTAAGTCCTATCTTGGCAACTGCCTACACGGTTGATTATATTCTGAATGGTTGTGAGGCTTCAGCATCTGCTCAGGTATCAGTTCAAGTTCCTTCTCAGATTGCTATAGAGGTCTCTGACACTTTGGGTTGTGCGCCGTTTGAGGTTACATTTAACAATCCATTTGCAAATGGAAATAGCCAATGCATATGGGATTTTGGAAATGGCTTAGAAGTTGGTGGTTGTAATCCCACATATACCTTTAATGAGGAAGGTTGTTACGATGTCACACTGACCTCTTCCGAAGGTGTATGTGCTTCTCAAGTAACAGAAACGAATATTGTTTGTGTTGAAGGACCCCCTGTGGCATCTTTTTATGCAAACCCACCAATAATAACCGATCCAACTCAATGGATTCAATTCTCAAATAACAGTTTTGGTGCCGTTGATTATGAATGGAATTTTGGTGATGGTCAAAATTCAAATTTGGAACAACCTCAGCATTTATACACAGACATTAATGATGGATTTATAATAACTTTAATAGCATCTTCAGAGCTTGGTTGTATAGATACAGCTCAGGTTTCAATAATATACCAGGAAGAGCCTATAGTATATATCCCGAACACCTTCACTCCTGATGGTGATCAATACAATCATGTATTTGTGCCTGTATTTACTTCTGGTTATGATCCTTTCAATTATGAAATGTTAATCTTTAATAGGTGGGGGGAAATAGTGTTTGAATCACGTGATGTAAATGTAGGTTGGGATGGAACATATGGTTTAAATGGGACAGATGCACAGGATGGTGCATATACCTATAAAATCATATACAAAGTATTGAAGACAGATGAACGCCGATTATTGGTAGGACACGTTAATTTGATACGTTAAAGGTAAGCTCGAATAATATTTGCTTTTGTTCACTAGAACAATTTAGAACTGCATCATGGTTATCTACTATAGTTTTAATAATATTTAATTTCAACTTTGTCGCGCTCTCTAAAGCATTATTGAACCTTTGAGCTAGCAGGTCTTTGTTGAATAATTGGTTTTCAATTTCTTCTACCTGACAATTGAGTTTAACAATGAATTGATTTTTTCGGGTAAGGGATGTGAAGTAAATAAGAGGCTCATTTTTAAAGGTCACATTCTCCATGATTAAAATTAAAATATTTGACCAAAGTTGAATCGTTTGGAAATCATATGCTAGAATTTTTAATTGTTCATCAATTTTAATATCGAGTTCAACATTTGGATATTGTAATCTAATGTGTTGTTGAAGTCCATAAAAAGTCGAGCTGAGATTGATTTTTTTCTTTTCCTTTTTTTCTTCAGAAAGCACTAATAATTTAAGATTTGAAATCGATGTGTTGGTCTTTTTACTCATTTCAATTAACGAGTGATTAAATCCATAAATTGAATTTATATCATGCAGTAAATCGAGCGTATATGAAGGGTTCTTAATGTGAGCTAAGTCATTGAAATCTTCGTCTGACTTAAGATTTAATTTTGCGAGTTGCTGAACCACGTGAGTATTAAAATTCAAATTGAGTGCCTTCATTTTGGCTTTTATTCCTTGAATATTTTCTCTTCTTGTAATTCTATCACTGCTTATTCTTTTGTCTGTCAGCGGTGCTATTCTCGGAAATATATAGCTTAAATCATCCCTGCTTAAAGGTGTTTCGGATTGTATCTTAATGATTCTGTTAAGTAAGAAGAGAATGGCTTCACTTCCAGCCTTTATTGAGGCAAGAGGTGTATTCATTTCGTGTGCTATAATTGTGGCAATTTCACCAATGATTACCTTCTTTTCTTGATCAACAATTTTATGATTTAGATCTATGTTTTCTCTTGATTTGACTTGAATTTCTTTCTCCAGATTTGTGTTTAATGCCAATACCTCTTTTTGTAAATTCTCTTTTACTTCTTGTTCTTGAAGTCTGCTGTAATGTGATTCAAGGAGTGATGCAATCATATTGAAAATATACAAATGTCGTTTGTTAAAAAAGTTTGATTCTGGATGTTCAGAATCAATAACCCCAATTACTTTTTTCTTATAAAACACAGGTACTGCCAGCTCGGATCTTCTTGCCTCGTCGTCTACAATATATCTCTTGTCATTTTGAGTATCTAATACCAGTTCATGTGTTCCATGTTTTGCAACATAACCAACGATACCTTGGCCTATTTCAATTTCTAGGGGTTCCATTATGTCAACATAGTCTATATTTTTTGGCCCAAATGCTGCCTTTTGAATGAGTTTGTTTTTCTCAAAGTCTACCATATAAATCACACAATCCACCAATTTTAACCGTGAAATGATATTTTTAGTAATCTTCCACAGCGCATCATAAATGGTTAATGAGTCGTTGAGTTCTCTCGAAAAAAAAGAAATTATTTTCTCACTTTCAAGAGCCATTTTTAATTCACTTGTTCTTATATCAACGAGAGATTCTAAGTTTTTAGTTTTATCTTCTAGTTGATTTATTTTTTTTCTAAACTTTAATGATTTTAAATCTTTTTCTTGTTTTTCTTTTGCAATCTGTTCTTTGTACTTGAAATGCTTTTTTATTGCACCTAGTGACTTTTCGTGCTCGTTGAGAAATTCATAAGATATAGAAAGTTCTTTGTACAATTCAGCCAAATCACTTTCTTCAATTTCTATAACGTTTTTAACAAATGAGTTTAACAAAATTATACTATCCTTATATTTTTTTTGACCATTAAATATTTTGGCTTGAAGAATCTTATTGTAGGTAATTATATGATAAAGTTCAATTTGTTCACATAAATTATTACTCAATTGCAATTGAGCAAGTGACTGTTCAAAGTGTTCAAGTTTAAAATAAGTTTCTGCAATATTACCAATTGTTATTGCACGTTGTCGAATATTTTCTTGAGGCGTATGTTCTAAGCTGTTAATGAAGTAATCTAATGCTTCATCCAGCTTATTGAGACTAAGATAAGTATCTCCTGTATTGTTTAGTGATGTGGCATAGCCGATATCATCTCCAACCTCTTTCCTTAGCTTAAGGCTCTTCAAATTGATGTCTAATCGACTTTCATGATCTTCGAAATAATTGTAAATATATCCTAGCGTATTGTATGCTGCAGCTTGATTTTTTTTATCATCGAATTTTATGAAGATCTGAAGAGCTATGTTAACGTATTCAAAGGATAATTCATGAACACCTAGAAAAAAACCGGAGAAAGATTGAAGCAAGTAACCTTTTGCAATAATGAGTTCATCATTCAGCTCTTCCCCTTGTAGTTTGATACTTTTCCCAATATTGAAGGCTTTTTCTGATTTTGTAAGAACCAAAACCATTCCGTCTTCAAACTTTTTATTTAGCTCTATGATTTTACTTTCCATAACAACGTTAATCAAAAGTAACTTAAATATCATACATTAATGAAAGGTTTGTATTTTGGATAATTTATGGGTTAGCTGTTTATATTTAGCATTCCATATTCCTTTTTCAGTTAGAGTATCTTTTTTAACAAATCCTGCTGCATGTATAATTTCGTGATTTGGACCTATTATACCAACATGAGTTATATGCCCTTGATCATTTTCGAAAAATGCAAGATCGCCTTCTTTTTGGTCTTGAAAATGGACGGTCTTTCCTTTTTGAGCTTGGAGTGAAGCATCCCGAGGAAGCTCAATGTTCAAAAGCCGATAAATTATTTGAGTTAACCCAGAACAATCAATGCCTGTCGGTGTTTTTCCACCCCATAGATAAGGGGTGTTTAAATATTCTTCAGCAAGTTTCCAAATGCCTAGATTTTTTATTTGTTTCGCCTCAAGACTAAATTCGTTCAAACCTATGCGGAAAAGTGATTGTTTCCCAACAAAACTTCCTCTAGGAATAATGTGTTTTTCATTTTCAAAGAGAAGTAAGGATTCCTTTGTCGATGAATAGGTGTATTGATTGATCCATTTGATGTAAGCATCATAATCAAGTGGTAAAAGCTGTTTCGGATCAGCAAAGCCAATATAACCATCGGTTGCCGTTTTAATGTGCGCCCAGTTTTTTTCTAAACTTATAATCTTAATAGGTTCCCCAAATAAGAGCTGAGAAACAATCTCACTTTGGTCTGCAGAGGCACTTCTCAACGGCGCGTTAGCTACAAAACAGAAGGCATATTTATCTTTAGTATGGATCAAATGAGCTTCATTTTATTGCATTAAATTTAAAAATTGAATGACTAATATTGACTACTTTCGTATCAAGATATGAACAAGGTTATATTAGTAACGAATGATGATGGAATACATGCCAAGGGTATATCAGAATTGATAGCTGTTGCTAAATCGTTTGGTAAAGTTTTAGTTGTCGCACCGAATAAGCCCCAGTCTGGCATGGGACATGCGATAACCATTGCAGATCCTTTGCGATTATCTCGTTATAATGGCTTTGAAGATATTGAAGCCTATAGCTGTTCAGGGACCCCAGTTGATTGCGTAAAGCTAGGGATTTTTGAAGTGCTAAAGTGTAAACCAGATCTTGTTTTATCTGGGATAAATCACGGTGAGAATTCGTCGACTAACGTTTTGTATTCAGGGACCATGTCTGCGGCAATTGAAGGAGCAATGGAGGGGGTTCCTTCAATAGGTTTTTCTTTAGCAGATTTTGATGCTGATGCTGATTTTTCTGTAACTAAAAAAGTAGCGAAAGATATTATTTCAAAAGTATTAAAAGATGGTATGCCAAAAAACACAGCACTCAATGTGAATGTGCCTAAGCTTCAAATTAATGAAATAAAAGGAGTTAAGGTATGTACCCAAGCTCATGCTTATTGGGAGGATAAATTTGATTCCAGATTAGATCAATTCGGAAGAACTTATTATTGGTTGACAGGTAAGTTTTCTGACAAAGACCAGAGGGAAGATACCGATTTGTATTATTTGAAAAGGGGATTTGCAACAGTGGTTCCTACCCATTTTGATTTAACAAATTATGCAGTTCTAAATGAATTAAACTACTTGAATAATGAAGGAGAATTTTAACAAAAAATTGTTTTTGGGCACAATTATCGGAGTACTAACTCCAATTTTAGTTTTGCCTTTGCTTATTTATCTTCTTTCGATGTCAAAAGGAATAAGTTTCGATATTGTATGGGAGCAAATATTGAATAATAATATGAACACAAGTAAATATCTTTCCCTTTCAATGATTGTAAATTTATTGTGGTTCTATTATTTTTTGAATAGAGAAATGTACCATTATACAAGAGGTGTTATTCTAGGTATGATTTGTTTTGCACCGTATATGATTTATATTTATTTTATCCAATAAATGAAGAAAGTATTCATTCTTGTCGGTGAGGCATCAGGTGATCTTCATGCTTCGAATTTAATTAAAGAGGCAAAAGCCATTGACCCAACTATTTCGTGGCAAGGTTGGGGCGGTGATATGATGTCAAAACAAGGCGTAGAGGTTAAAAAGCATATTCGAGACCTTTCATTCATGGGTTTTTTGGAGGTTCTTCTAAATATCCGCACCATATTAAATAACTTTAAGTTATGTAAACAACATATTGAAGCATTCAATCCTGATGTACTTTTATTGGTGGACTATCCTGGTTTTAATTTAAGAATGGCAAAGTGGGCTAAAGAAAGAGGGATATCTGTTGTCTATTATATATCCCCGCAAATATGGGCATGGAAGGCATCTCGAATTAAAATAATAAAGGAAACAGTAGATAGAATGTATTGTATTCTTCCTTTCGAAAAAGAATATTATCAAAGTCAAGGCCTCTCGGTTTCCTATTTTGGTCATCCGCTCATTGATGCAAAACGGAACTATGAGTCTCATAAATCTGAGAAAATTTCTACTACTAAGCCAGTAATTGCGGTTCTTCCCGGAAGTCGAGAACAAGAAATTATTAGAAAACTTGATATAATGTTGTCGTCCATGGTCAATTATGATGATTTTCAAATTGTTGTTGCTTGTGCACCTAATTTACCTACTTCATTTTATGACAAGTATAGGTCACAGTATTCCTTTGCTGAATTTGTTAGTGGTCAGACCTATGATATACTTTCAATAGCTGATTTTGCTGTGGTTACTTCAGGTACGGCAACCTTGGAAACTGCAATTTTTAAAGTCCCTCAAGTCGTATGTTATAAAAGCTCTTATTTATCTTACAGAATCGCTAAATGGCTTGTTAATATTAAATTTATATCCTTGGTGAATCTCATTATGGATAAAGAAATCGTTGTTGAATTGATTCAGAAAGAAGTTTCAATCAAGAACATTCAAAAGGAACTTGATGCCCTTATTTTTGATAATTCAAATCGCGATCGGATGCTATATGACTATAATAAGATGCTTAAATTATTAGGTGAAGAAGGATGTAGTGAGAAAATTGCACAAGATTTGATAGGATATTATTCGAAATGAACTACTTGAAATTCTTGACGATTTTATTGACTTTTTATTCCCTTCAATTTAGCGCACAAAACATACGTGTTAAGATTTTCTCGGAGTCTCAATTTAATTCATTTAGCACAGAGGCTATTCATGGTAATTATCAAATACACAGTCCCAGCGGTTTTATTGCTGAGTGCAAAGAAGGAGAATCCTTACATCTTCAATTAAATACGTCAAAAAAACTTCATTTAACAAAGAATGGAGAATTTCTTGGTTTATACGACACGCTATTTATCCTTCAATCTAACCATCAAGACTATTTGAAAATAAAACCTAAAGGAAAGATAATTATTAAACCTAGGCAATATGATGGAGATTTCGAGGTTACGGCAAATCAGCGCGGTATTCAATTATTGAACCTTGTATTTACGGAATCTTATTTAGAGGGTGTATTGCGCTCTGAAGCTGGAACCAGATGTGCAAAGGAATATTATAAAGTTCAAGCAATTATTAGTAGGACTTTTGCAAAAAACAATCTCGATAAACATAAAAAAGATGGTTTTTTTCTGTGTGATGCCGTGCACTGTCAAGCTTATTATGGACGATATAATGGGGAATCAAAAGCAATCAATGATGGTGTAAAAGATACATATGGTTTAGTCTTAGTGGACTCTACAGGGGAATCATTTCCTGCTTTTTTTTCTGCAAATTGTGGAGGGCAATCAGCAGAAACGGATCAGGTATGGAATGTGTCATTGCCAAATTATTTATCAAGACCAGATACTTTTTGTATTCATACGAGACAGGCAAATTGGGAAAAGTATATTGCTAAGAAAAAGTTTCTTGAATATTTATCAAAAAACTTTTTCTTCGATTTGAATGATGCATATCTTGTGGACAGGGCTTTGAATTTTGAACAAAAGCAAAGAAAGACCTTTTTTATAGATCCTTCTCTTGGTATACCTTTGCGAGATATAAGATCAGCTTTTAATTTACGTTCTACTTTTTTTAGTTGTGAACCCGTGGGTGAAAAGATCCTTCTTAAGGGTAAAGGGTTTGGCCATGGAATCGGTTTATGTCAAGAGGGCGCAATGGAAATGGTAGATCAGGGTAAAACGTATAAAGAGATCTTGAAATTCTATTTCAAAGGATCTAAATTATCAACAAGCGCCTTCCCAATTAATCATTGGTAATAACGAAAATATCTTCGTCTTTTCTTTTGAAAAATTTTTCTTGTCTAGCATATGCCTCTAAGTAGTCTAAATCTTCAATTTTTATAAGCTCAGAACGCGTTGTTTCTAATTTACCTTTCATGATTTTGTTTTGCTCTTTGAGTTGATTTAGAGTTTCTTTTTGTTTTAGGATGTAAAAGATATCATTGTCATCCAAAAAAATAAGATAGCCTGAAAAGACAATAAACGTAATTAAGAATTTATTCTTGAGAAGAGGTAACAGCTTTTTCACAGTCAAATATACCGACTAATAGAAGTGCCGCGTAAACACGAAGGATTGCTTATCAAAGAGACATTGTTAATTATTCTTCTTTACAGTTGTTGTAGCGGGTTTTCATAAAAGCAAGAAAACCACGATCATATTCAAAAACTTCTTGAAGACTTGTTAGAAGTGCACACGCTTCAGAATTGGATTGACGTAATTCTGTTAAAGTAACTGCGCTGAGCATTGCTCCATATTTCAATGCTTTTAGATCTGTTTCGGTCATTTTATCGAAGTCATCTTCTGTCATGCTTTTAAGATGTTCAATTTCAGTTTTCCAGATTTGATTTGCAGTTCGAGCGTCTTTAGTCGCGAGTCTGATAGGTGCTTCAAATAGTTTTATCGCAGTAGGCTCTGTGGTTATTACCGCATAATTTTCACAACCTTCAATTAACAAGTCTAGCAACTCAGTTTTCTTTTCTTTATCTGTACCGTTATAAATAGAGAAGTAACCATCTTCTTCTTCTAAATTGAAGAATAAGTAATTGTCTAAAAAGTCATTTTGAAATTTATCAAGCCACATCTTGTGGATTTTCTGATTAAAAATCCCATTCAAATCAAGCTCAATTGCTGCGGCAATTGAGTTTATTGTTTCTTCATAAGGGTCAGTGACTACCGGGTCTTTAAGCTCTTTTCTATAGATGCCATAGTATCCTTTGGCTAGAAAGATGTTAGGGGTAGGGTCATTGACGTATTCTGGTTTCACTAAATAAGCATCAGCCTTTTTTACGAGCTTCAAGAAATTACTATCGGCATGTATTTGTGTGAGCTCATCTAAATTATTCGTTGCTGTAACGATAGCCTCTTGCTCATATGCTACTTCATCCTCTTCAATTTCAGTTTCACCATTTTTGAGAACTACATCATACGTGTAGCTAACCGCTAGTTCTACATCGTAATTACCAACCGTCATGAATTGTACTTCTACATTTTCAGAATTAGCATCACCGGTAATGAATTTCCAGTCTTTTCCGGGTCTGCCTGAAAACAACCATGTAGTTACATCACGCTTCGATCCTTCATTTTTGAATTCTGAGGTGAATTTAACAATGGGTTTGGTATTGTTCTCAGCATCTAAGAATACGAGGTTTTTCGATACACTCAAATTTAGTGTCGGCGATGGTGATTGACCATAGATATTTAGTGTTAAAATTTGAAAGCAAATTGGGAGTATAAGTAATGTAAATTTCATAGTTGAGAAGATCATTTCAATTATTATGCCGAAAATACAAGTTTATTCGTGACTTTGTATTAACAGCTTTAAAATTTCTTGTGCTGCTTTAGATATTTTCGTTCCTGGCCCATAGATTCCGAAGACCCCAGTATTGTTTAAGAAATCATAATCTTTTTGAGGAATTACACCTCCAACGATTACCATAATGTCTTTTCTCTTCATTTCTTCAAGTGCGTTAATTACCTCGGGCACTAGAGTTTTGTGTCCCGCCGCTAGTGAAGAAATGCCAAGAATATGAACATCATTTTCTACCGCCTGTTTTGCAGCCTCCATTGGAGTTTGAAATAAAGGTCCGATATCAACATCGAAACCTATATCCGCAAAAGAGCTCGCAATTATTTTGGCACCTCTATCATGGCCATCTTGACCCATTTTTGCAATCATAATTCTAGGTCTTCTTCCTTCAAGTTTCTTGAAGGTTTCTACCATTTCTTTTGCTATTTTAAAATCTTGATCCATTGCTACCTCTTTAGAATAAACTCCACTAATCGACTGAATTTTGGCTGTGTAACGGTCATACACTTTTTCAAGTGCATAGGATATCTCACCTAAGGTACAACGCGCCTCAGCACAAGCAATTGAAAGTTCCAATAGATTACCATCTCCTTGTTTTGCTGCAGTTTCAAGAGCAGATAAGCATTGATTTACAACTTCGTTGTTTCGCGACTTCTTAATTTTATTTAGGTTATTTATCTGGGATAAACGAACCTGCTGATTGTCCACATCTAAAATATCAATTTCTTGATTGTCCTCATTAGGAAATAAATTTAAACCAATAATATGGTCTTTGCCTGAATCTATACGTGCTTGTTTTTTTGCTGCTGCCTCCTCAATCCTAAGCTTGGGTATTCCAGTTTCAATAGCTTTGGCCATTCCACCTAAAGCCTCGACCTCTTCAATAAGCTTTGAAGCTTCTTCAAGTAGATCCCCTGTTATTTTTTCAATAAAAAAGCTGTTGTGATATGGATCAATAAAAGAAGTTAAACCAATTTCTTTTTGAAGGAAAAGTTGGGTGTTACGCGCAATTCTAGCGGAGAAATCTGTTGGCAATGCAATGGCTTCATCCAGTGCATTTGTATGCAAGGATTGTGTACCACCGAAGGCTGCTGAAAGGGCTTCGATGCATGTTCTTGTTACATTATTAAAAGGGTCTTGTTCAGTCAAAGACCAACCAGAAGTCTGACAATGTGTCCTCAGGGACATGGACTTTAAATTCTTGGGATCAAATTCTTTTATAAGAGATGCCCACAATAAACGCCCTGCTCTTAGCTTTGAGATCTCCATGTGGTAATTCATACCAATCGCCCAAAAAAAGCTTAACCTTGGTGCGAAATCATCTATTTTCAGTCCTGCTTTGATTCCTGTTCGAACATATTCTAATCCATCCGCAATAGTATATGCAAGCTCAATTGAAGCTGTTGCTCCGGCCTCATGCATATGGTAGCCTGATATGGAGATGGAGTTGAATTTAGGCATATGCTCGGAGGTATATTTAAAAATATCCGAGATGATGCGCATTGAAGGTCCTGGAGGATAAATGTACGTATTACGAACCATGAATTCTTTCAAGATATCATTTTGAATGGTTCCTGATAGATCTTTTTCAAATACTCCTGATTCTTTTGCAGCGGCAATATAAAATGCCATTATTGGTAGGACTGCTCCATTCATAGTCATGGAAACAGACATTTTATCTAATGGTATTTCATTAAAGAGCATTTTCATGTCTTCAATGGTGTCTATTGCTACACCAGCTTTACCTACATCTCCTTGAACACGTTCGTGGTCAGAATCATACCCTCTATGAGTTGCCAAATCAAAAGCAACAGACAAGCCTTTTTGTCCTGCTTTTAAATTTCTTTTGTAGAAAGCATTTGAATCTTCAGCTGTTGAGAATCCTGCATATTGTCTAATTGTCCATGGTCTACTTGTATACATTGAATTATAAGGACCACCTAAATAGGGCGGAATGCCTGAAACAAAATTTGTATGCGCTAAATTAGTTGTATCTTTTTTTGAATAGTTTGTTTTAAATTTTATTTTTTCAGCTGTCTCAAAAACATTGGCTTTTTGATTCTTTTCCTCTTTTGATAAAAAGTCACCTGTGTTCAACGGAAGATATTTTTTCGGATTATTCATTTTGAAGCTTTTCATAAATTAAATAATCGAATCCCAGATACTTCGGCGTTTCATCCCAATAGTGTCCTTTATCATTTGCAATCGGAAATAGATTAATTCCAATGAGTTCTTTATTACCATTGTTGAAATCACGTAGCTTTAGTTCTCTTGTAATTTCAATGTTTTTACTTAAAATATGTATTACAGCATCCTCATCTTCATTTTGGTATCCAAGAAATTGATTCCAAGCGTTTGTGATTATTTCCTCCGTGAGCTTTTCAATGAGAAATGAACCCTTTAGTGGGTCATTTACTTTTGTGAAATAAGCTTCTTCTTTAAGGATGTGCGAAATATTAATCCCAAGTCGCTTATAAAACCACTTATCATTTATATTTGAGTAAGCATGAGGTGCATGAATTAATAATGAACTAGCACCTCCGTTAATAGCAGATATACTTTCCGTAGTTTGTCGAAGTATATTCGTATCAGGATCGATAATAGATTTATTTGTCCAGCCTGAACGAGCCAGAATTACTACCTCTGAATTGGAAAAATTATTACACTGAAGCAAATGTCTCCAAAGCCAATTTAATGCCCTGAATTTTGAGGTTTCGATAAAAAAGTCCGAACCTATTCCAAGATCAAATTGTATACGTTTAGGATCATCGATATTTGACAGTAGTTTTTCCGTAAAATGAAGTGTAATGCTTAGCTGATCTGTTGCTTTCGCACCTATTTGTTCGAGATGAAAAGCATTAATGATAATTTTGAATTTTGTTTTTAGAAGCGCCTCTGTCGAGTTGATTTTAAACGGGTCAACAGCAATTGAAACTTTTTCTTTTTCAGTATCAGATAAAAATTGCTGCAAGCTCAAGAGTTGCTCGTCATTTTCAAGTTTTACAACAATTTTGATGTATTCAATTTGAACACTTTTAAAAAGCCGCCGCCATTCAATATTTTTGTTTTTGACATTAATGTAAAGAAGATTCACCCCTTTGTTCAGGCATTGTAAGGCGTAATCATTAGCTTTATCTTCATCGAGAACATCAATATGGGCACCAATAGACCAATCATTATTACCTGTCTTAATGAAGTTGCTAAAATCTTTGGCTTTAGATTTATCAGTTGGATCAATGCTTATGGCTTCAATTTCATTTTTATAGCTAACCAATTCTTCAGACTTGGTTTCTTCCTTTATTTTTATTCGCCACGCGTCAAGGTCGGGTGGTGCAAAATTATCTAGTTTTAAAGTCATATTTAATTGCTCGTTCAAATATAGAATAAATGATTTTATTGTCAGTGAAATATAGAAATGAAAATCAACCACACCCTAAGACTGTGAACTTTTTTGTACTTTTCAATTCTTGTAATAAATGTGTTCATTAAATGATTAGTAGTCAAATTTCTTCCCGTATACTTTGTATTATTAGCTTTTTCTTTTTTGCGCACAATCTTCAATGTCAGGGATATTCATTTTCTGGGAGTAGATCTCAAGCTTTGGCCAATGCTAGTGTCTGTCTTTCTGATGTATTCGCTTACCATAACAATCCTGCAAATGCTGCAAGCCAGAAGGAAGTTTCATTTGGTTTAGCTTACGAGAATAGGTTTTTGTTAAAAGAGTTACAACATCAAAGTTATGCTATACTCATTCCATTAAACTTTGGTGTGTTATCAGTAGGAGGTAATTCTTTTGGATATCGAGATTTTAGAACTTTTAAAAATGGAGTTGGTTATTCCATGAAATTACTTGAAGAGCTATCGTTAGGAGTCCAAATCAACCATCATCTGATTAGACTAGCAGCACCATATGGATTAAATCAGACGGTGACAGGAGAGCTTGGGCTTTCATACAAGGTAACTGAAGCGTGGAATTTTGGAATGGCAGTATTCAATATAGGAAGGAATGAATTGATTGTCAATCCTATTGAACGCTATTCGACATCAATGCGCTTAGGAACTTCATACAAGATTTCGAATATGGTTTTGGCAGTCGCTGAAATCGAAAAGGATATTAGCCATCCTTTGCGCTTTAAATCTGGTATTGAATATAGTCCTGATAATAATTTATTGTTTCGAATTGGTTTCGCAACGAACCCCATAGAATTGAGCTTTGGTATTGGTTGGGTATTTTCTGATCGTTATTTTTTAGATTTTGGAAGCCAATTTCATCAAGTTTTGGGATGGTCTCCTAATTTTTCGTTTCGATTTGACATAAATAAATGAGAAATATAATTACCATTCTTATTTGTACGATTGCCAATTTTAGTTTTGGTCAAGAACGCAATGATATCATTCAACAAAGGATTGAATTCATATCTGAACAGCTCGAAACTGAGAGTATTGATTTAACAAATTTACTTGAGCAATTTAATTTTTACTTTGACAATCCAATTGATTTAAATAAAGCATCACGCGAGGAGCTCATTGATTTATCGTTGTTAACTGATATTCAAATTAGTGATCTTATAGTTCACAGAAAGCTACATGGTAAGTTGATTTCAATTTATGAATTACAAAGCTTAAAGTTTTGGGATCTTGAAACTATTTATTTGGTATTACCATTTGTATCATTAGATGAAAAGCTGGATGGCTTACATCTTACATTCAAGGAGGCGATACGTGAAGGTAAGTTTGATTTGTTTTTGAGGTTCCAACCAACAATAGAATCGAAGGCAGGGTATGAAGATGTACCAGATTCTTTACTTGAGCAATCCAGTAAATATTATTATGGTAATTCTCATAAATATTATTCAAGATTTCGATTTTCATACAAAACCAATATTAGCGTTGGTTTAACCGCTGAAAAAGATGCTGGAGAGGCTTTCTTTAGGGGGGCACAAAAAAATGGTTTTGACTTTTATTCTGCCCATGCCTTTTACAAGGGGGGTAAATATGTTAAATCAATTGCTTTGGGTGATTACCAGATACAGTTAGGGCAGGGGCTGAACCTGTGGTCTAGTTATGCGTTTGGGAAATCATCTGATATTCTAACAATGAAGCGTAATGCGGTGGCTATAAAGCCCTACACGTCTGTTGATGAGTCTCGGTTTTTTCGAGGAGCAGCAATTAATTTAGCATATAAAAGGTTTGACTTGTTATTATTTACGTCACAGAAAAGAATCGATGCAAGCGGTATTCAAGATTCGGTTCAAGATGATTTAGAATTTGTGTCTTCAATTAACCTCTCGGGGCTCCATCGTACACATTCTGAAATTGAAAAGAAAAATGCTTTGAAAGAAATAGTTTCTGGAGCCTCATTACAATATCAAGGTGATTTATTTAATCTTGGTATTCATGGAATGTATTTGCAATATGATCAGCCTTTGCAACTCAACATTAGACCGTATAACCAATTTTATTTTCAAGGAAGGAGTTTATTTTCATTGAGTACTGATTATAATTTTGTTTACAAAAATTTAAATGTATTTGGTGAAGTTTCAGGATCTATTAATGAATACCACTCTGGTTTAGCAATGCTCCATGGAGCTCTGCTTGCAGTGGATACGCGTTTGAGTTTGGGTCTGCTTTATAGAGATTATGATGATTCCTACCAAACAATGTACAATGCAGGGTTTTCCGAAGGAAGTAGAACGCAGAATGAAAATGGCTTGTATGCTGGCTTCAAACTCAAATTATCTAAAGTCTGGTCTCTAAATGCCTACACCGACGTTTTCGAGTTTCCTTGGCTTAAATTTGGAGTCGATGCGCCATCACGTGGTCATGAATTTTTAATTCAACCAATATATAAGCCTAACAAAAAGTTTGAGCTATATGTACGATATCGTGAGCAATTGAGACAAAAAAACAAATCACCATCTTTTGATATCATAACAGCTATTGAAGATATTCGTCAAAGAAATTTCAGGATAAATGTGAGTAATAAGATCAATAAAGTTTTGACACTCAAGAGTAGAGTAGAGTGGGTGAGTATTTCTCGAGAAAGTCGCGAAAAAGAGCGAGGGATATTAATTACTCAGGATGTGGCATATAAACCTAAATCAATGCCTTTCAGATTTACTTTGCGTTATGCGTTATTCAATACAGATAGTTATGATACGCGTATTTATTCTTATGAAAACAATGCGCTTTATGTTTTTTCCGTTCCAGCTTATTATTTTGAGGGCAGTCGTTGTTATCTTTTGGCACGGTATTCATTTACCCGGTCTATCGATTTATGGGTTAAATATGGTTTCTTCTTATATAACAATAGAGATGTAATTGGTTCTGGAGCGGAGGAAATACAAGGTGATCGTAAGTCTGATTTAACAATTCAATTGCGTATTTCTTTATAGATTTTTTAAAAGTGTTACTTTTTATTTGTTTTTGCGTTAGGTGAGTATAGGGTGTTCCTGCAAGTACATCTTATCACCATGTCAAACTAGAAAACAAAGTACTATGTCCACAACTTCACTGTATCACCAGAGTGATACCCGCATTCAGTCAGAATTACTAATTATCGAAAAGTCAAAATTAAATCCACGTTATTTTGCGCCTATTTACAATCAATACTACGAGAGTATTTTTAGATATGTCATTAAGCGAACAAACGATTCAGATTTAGCTTGTGACATCACTTCAAACGTATTCGTTAAAGCCATTACAAATCTTTCTAAATATGAGTACAGAGGTGTTCCTTTTTCTTCCTGGTTGTTTCGAATTGCGAAAAGTGAGGTTTATCAGTCGTTTCGAGACCACAAAGCAAAGAGAACTGTAAGCTTAGATAAAGTTGCAGTTGTTAAAGTCCTAGATGAATTGGATCTTAATGATCTGGAAGAGCACAAGGAAAAACTCACGCATGTTTTAAGGAAATTAAAAGAAAAAGATCTCTCTTTAATAGAAATGCGTTATTTCGAAAAAAGGTCATACCGAGAAATTGGTGAAATAATAAATGTAACAGAAAACAATGCGAAAGTTAAGACCTTTAGAGCATTACAAAAATTGAAAATTTTATTTAAAGAATGAGTGTATGAGAAAAATTTTATTCAATAAAAAAGAACTAAGCTCACAAGAGATTAAAGAAATGCGTGACTTCGATTTAGTTCTTAAAAAAGTTCAAGCGCAACGTGATTTTTGGAAAAACCCTTGGTTCTTCGGAACAATAGGTTTAGCCTCCATATTATCCTTCTTGTTTTTTATTTAGCTGGTTTGAGTTATTAATTAACGCTTCAGTGCTTTGTAGAGTAGTGAAATTTCCTTAATTTCGTAAAGAATAATAATATGTTCTAAGATGAAAAAAATATTCTTCTTCTTTTTCTTCTCTTCTTTTGTGTCAATTGTATGTGCACAACATGCAAATTTTAATTCACAAAGAAATTGGTCTTTGCACAAAAAAGAATTGCAGATTGGATTTGGAGCTACACAATTCAATGGAGATTTGGGTGGTGCAGAAGGAATTGGAAGAGACTATAGTTTAAAAGATATTGATTGGCCGTCAACAGGAGTTGCTTTCTGGTTGGGTTATCGCCAACGTTTTCACCCTTATTTTGCAACTACATCCAGTTTATGTGTCTTTAATTTGAAGGGAGATGACCAATATTCTGAAGAGCCCTCAAGAAATGCCAGGAATTTGCATTTTAAAAGTTTTGCCATAGAATTACAGCAAAGACTTGAATTTATTTTTGCAGCGAAAGAACAGTTTGGATCTACATACAATTTACCAGGCCAGTATTCTAAGAAAAGTCGTTCACAACAATATTATATTTTTGGGGGACTCGGATTGTGTTACTTTAATCCAAGAGCTCGTGATGAAAATGGGGAATGGACCTCATTAAGACCACTTAGAACCGAAGGTCAAGACAAAACATATTCTCCGCTAACATTAACGATGCCTCTAGGTATAGGTTTCCGATTGGGAGTTTCAAAAATGTGGCGTGTGGGTATTGAATTGGCATATGTTAAAACATTCACAGATTACATGGATGATGTGAGTACAAATTATGCTGATCCATCAACGATGTCTCAAGTGTCTCAATACTTTTCTAATCCTGACTCCCCTTATTTACCTGGTGACAAAAGAGGCGATCCCAACCAAAAAGATGCTTATTACCACATGAATGTTGTTTTTACCAGAAACATAACCTATAAGGATTATGGGCGTCAGCGTACGAAGTTGAAGTCAAAAGCGCTTGGAAAATTTAAGGTCTAACTGATCATGTAAATACTTAAATAGCGAGTTTTCACTCGCTTTTTTTTTACCTTTACGTATGTACTATATTTTAAGGAGATTCCTCTTTTTTTTCGACCCTGAAAAGGTGCATTATTTCACAATGGATTCCCTCTCTTTTCTTTTGAAATTCTCACCTGTAAGATTAATTTTCAAAACATTATTTATTGACGAGCATAAAACTTTAGAAACTGAGGTTTTTGGATTGAAGTTCAAAAATCCTGTAGGATTAGCTGCTGGTTTCGATAAGAATGCAAAGTATATTAATGAATTGTCTTTTTGTGGCTTTGGCTTTATAGAAATAGGAACTCTTACCCCTAAATCTCAGAACGGTAATCCTAAAAAAAGACTCTTTAGATTAAAGGAAGATTTTGGCATCATAAACCGAATGGGTTTTAACAATGATGGTGTAGATATGGCTATTGAACATCTCAAAAAAGCACGTAAAAATGGCGTCCTTGTTGGCGGTAATATCGGTAAAAATAAAGTCACTCCGAATGAAGAGGCGACAGGCGATTATTTGAAGTGTTTTGAAACCCTTTTTGCGTATGTTGACTATTTCGTAGTTAATGTTTCTTCACCTAATACACCGAACCTTAGAGCGTTACAAGAAAAAGAGCCTTTGGAAAGATTACTGAAGTCATTGGTTTTAAAAAACAAGACCTACACGAATCCTAAACCAATTTTACTTAAGATCGCACCTGACCTTTCTGATCATCAGTTAGATGATATCATTTCATTATTTTCAACGACACAAATTGATGGAGTAATTGCAACAAACACAACAATATCTCGGGATAAGCTAAAGACAAGCTCTGATAAAGTTCGGGCAATGGGGGCTGGAGGTCTTTCGGGTATTCCTGTTCAAGAAAGATCCACAGAGGTAATAAAATACATTTCTGAAAAGTCCAATGGTTCAATTCCAATTATAGGCGTCGGTGGTATTCATTCTGCTGAGGCTGCCATTGAAAAGCTTAAGGCTGGTGCATCTCTCGTTCAAATGTATACTGGATTTATTTATGAAGGCCCAGCAGTTATTAGAAAGATTAATAGGGCAATAATTAAATATCGTAAAGATGTCTGACCCATTCTTGAAATTAATTGAATGCCCCAGAGATGGAATGCAAGGATTGCATCATTTTATCCCAACTGATTTAAAAATCAACTATATTAATCATTTATTGAAGTGTGGTTTTGATACATTAGATATGGGGAGTTTTGTATCGCCGAAGATTATTCCTCAGCTTAGTGACACCTCTGAAGTGTTAAAGGGCATTGAAATAGATTCAGCTACAAAGCTTTTAACCATTGTTGCAAATCGGCAAGGTGCCAAAACAGCAATTGAATATGATTCGATTAATTATTTAGGATATCCTTTTTCAATTTCCGAAACCTTTCAGCAAAGGAATATTAACAAAAGCATTGATGCTTCGATGGTTTTATTGGATGAACTCTACAACATAGTTGTACCTGTAGGAAAAGAGGTTGTTTTATATTTGTCAATGGGGTTTGGCAACCCATATGGAGATCCATGGTCTGAAGAACTTGTATTGGAATGGGTAGATGCATTAAATACGAATTTCGAGCCATCTATCATAGCAATTTCGGATACAATAGCGTGTGCAACTCCTATTCAAGTGGAGCGTCTATTTAAAAGCCTTAATGATTCATTTCCCGATATTGAGTTTGGCGCACATTTACATGTCTTACCTGATAATGTTGAGGCATTATCTAGTGCTGCATTTCGTGGAGGATGTAAAAGGTTTGATAGTGTTATAAAAGGTTTTGGTGGTTGTCCTATGGCTAAAGATGATTTGACAGGAAATATGCCAACTGAGCTGCTATTGGATTGGATGAATAACAATAATTTAAGTCATGGGATTGATAAGACAGCTTTTAATCGAGCATTAAATTTATCTCATGATGTTTTTAAATCAAATAGATAGTTTATGAATATCCTTCGAAACTCGTTTTTTTATACTTTATTTTTTCTAGTTTCTTGTGGCGATAACAGCGAAGTCACAAATGAAGTTCTCAAGATTGAAACGAAGAAGATTGTTGATACAGTTGTCAAAAAATCTTTAAGTGTAAGTGATAAATTAATGGATGAATTAGCAGTTTTTCCAAAGACAGTTAATGCCCAGTCTTCATTAATGGATACTTTATTTTGGCCAATTCGAAGTACAGTAAACGATGGCTTTGCCTTATTTTGTAAATTTAATTCAGGGAACAAGAGTTTTGTTTTTGATCGTAATCAAGAAGGAGAATTAAGACAAATAAATGGGTTTACGGCAGGCTTTTTATTTAAAGACACTATGAATATTGAATATCCAAGTATTATGTTACGCTTTGCAGAGGATTATGGCGTGAACGAAACCTATTATTACAACTGTTGGTTCTCCTTCAATACAAAACTTTCGAAGTACACTTTTAACAATTGTTTTTCAATCAATTTAGAGGATAAGAATAAGGAATATATGAGAGATGTATACATATCCGAAACTGCTTCACAAGAGATAAAGGATGAGACGAATTTAGAAGTTCTTAAGATTCTTGAAGAAAACAGTTATTTATATTAAAGCTCTTTGTTGACGCCAATCCCGAACAATGCAAAGTCATACTTGGCTGGATCTAATTCATCCATTTTGCGGAGTTTTTTTATCAACTCTTCATTTGTTTTCCAATCATTTTGTTTCCGCTTAAGAATACCCAAGCTACGAGCAACATTTCCAGTATGAACATCAAGTGGAATATACAATTCACTTTTAGATATATGTTGCCATAATCCAAAGTCCACACCTTTCTCATTACTTCTTACCATCCAACGTAGGAACATCACAATTCTTTTGCAAGCTGAATTTTTAAGAGGATTGGAGATGTGTTTCTCGCTTCTTGATTCATGTGGAATATCTAAAAAAACCGATCTGAAGTTTGAAATCCTTGTTTTTAAATTATTTTCTTTAGGATTCAAATTAAAAGCACCTTCTAAACCATTAAAGTTTTGGTATAGATTTTTAAGACTCCTACAAAAAAAATCCAAATCAATACTGTTAAAGGTTCTATGGACAAATGGAATAGATTTAGAGTCTGCGTAATTCATAATGAAATGATATGGGGCATTGTCAAATAAATCCATGAGTCGATTCCCACTTTTAAGAATACTCTGTCTGTTGCCCCATGCTATAGTAGCCACAAGAAATGCAGCTATTTCTATATCTTCTTTTCTAATGAACCTGTGTGGTATGCTTATGGGATCTAGTTTAAGAAAATCAAAGCATTCATATTGTTCTGCCTTGTAGTCAAGATATTCTTTAAGGTCTGCCTGATTCATTTAACTAATGAAATTTCCATCCATCATCGTTAGTGTTCGGTCAGCCATTTTTGCTAAGTCTTTATTGTGGGTTACAATCACGAATGTTTGGTTAAATTCTTCTCTTAGTTCAAAGAACAATTCGTGGAGCTCTTGAGAGTTTTTTGTATCCAAATTACCTGATGGTTCGTCACCAAAAATGATCTTCGGCTCGTTGAATAGTGCACGGCAAACAGCTGCTCTTTGTTGTTCTCCTCCTGAGAGTTCGGATGGTTTATGATTTATTCTATCTTTCAAACCGATTTTTTCAAGAAGCATTATAGCTCTTTCTGAAGCCTCTTTTTTTGAATCACCACGTATGAGGCCTGGCAGCATAACGTTTTCATAAGCCGTAAATTCTGGTAACAGCTGATGAAATTGAAAAATAAAACCTATTTCTTTATTTCTAAATCCCGAAAGCCCGTCAGATGTTAAATCAAATGGATTGGTATTGTTAATTCTTAAATTTCCTGAGCTCGGGGTATCTAATGTCCCTAAAATTTGAAGAAGCGTTGTTTTACCTGCACCTGAAGATCCAACAATTGATACAATTTCTTTTTGTTTTATAGATAGGTTGACACCATTTAAAATGGTTAAGTCTCCGTAGGATTTGGTTATATCAGTTGCCTCAAGAATCATTTTTTTAATTTCAATTGATGCCCCATTTTATCTCTTTTGGTTTTGAGATAGCCTTCATTATGTTCGTTACTTTCGATTTCTAATGCCACATTTTCAACAACCTCTAGGCCATATCCAATTAAGCCTGTTCGCTTCTTAGGGTTATTCGACATAAGTCTCATTTTAGATACATTTAACGCTCTAAGAATTTGTGCTCCAATGCCATAATCTCTCTGGTCTGGTTTGAAGCCAAGTTTTACATTTGCATCAAATGTATCAAAACCTTCTTCTTGTAATTTATACGCTTTAAGCTTGTTCACAAGACCTATTCCTCTTCCTTCTTGGTTCATGTATACAATGACGCCCTTACCTTCTTTTTCAACCATTTGCATTGCAGTATTTAATTGAGGACCGCAATCGCATCTACAAGATCCAAATATATCTCCTGTAAGACATGAGGAATGCACACGAACTAAGACGGGCTCATCTTCCTTCCATTCTCCTTTAACTAAAGCAAGATGGTCTTGGTTGTTACTGGTGTCTTTGAACGCATGAAGCTGAAATTCACCCAGGTCAGTTGGCATTTTGACATCTACTGTTCTTTCTATCAATGATTCATTCCTCATGCGGTATTTAATCAAGTCTTCAATAGAAATAATCTTCAAATCAAATTTATTTGCAATTTCAATAAGCTGTGGCAGTCTAGCCATTGTGCCATCTTCATTTAATATCTCTACGATTACACCTGCCTCCTCATAACCAGCAAGACGCGACAAATCAACAGCAGCCTCTGTATGTCCAGCTCTTCTCAATACACCACCATTTCTAGCTCGTAAAGGAAAAATATGTCCTGGCTTCCCTAATTCCTCAGCTCTTGTGTCAGGGTCTATCATCGCCAAGACAGTCTTTGATCGATCGCTAGCACTAATGCCTGTTGTACAGCCATGACCAATAAGATCAATACTTATCGTAAAAGGAGTCTCATACGCCGCAGAATTATTTTTAACCATAAGCTCAAGACCAAGTTTGTCACATCTATCCGAACTTATTGGTGCGCAAATCAATCCTCTACCATGTGTTGCCATGAAGTTGATAACATCTGGTGTCGCATTTCTAGCAGCAGTTAAAAAGTCACCTTCATTTTCACGATTCTCGTCATCAACAACAATGATGACCCTTCCATTTTGAATTTCTTCAATAGCCTCTTCAATCGTATTTAATTTCAATTCCATGCTTATTTTATTCTTTTTTGCAATTTACTTTACAGGTATTGCTTTCAGCGTTTCAATGTAATATTTCCAAAATTTTTGAACTGAAGAAATTTGAACTTTTTCATCAGGGGAGTGTGCAGCCCTAATATTTGGACCAAATGAAATCATATCTACATTTGGAAGGTGTGTCCCCAAAATCCCGCATTCTAAACCCGCATGACATGCTTTTACCTGTGGCTCTTCTTCGAATAATTCGATGTAAAGCTTTTCCATGATTGTTAAAATGTCAGAATTAGGATTCGGTTGCCATCCAGGATAATCTCCAGACTGTGTTACTGTACAACCCATATTTTGAAAAGCACTCTTTATGGTCATCGCGATCTCATCTTTTGTTGATTCTACGCTGCTTCTCTGAAGTGATTGGCTCACAAAAACTCCGTCTTTTATAAGAACTCGTGCTAAACTTGAGGAAGTTTCGACGAGCCCATCAATATCAGGACTCATTCTGTAAACACCATTGTGCAAAGAACATAACGTATTTAATATTTTTATACTATCTGATTTTGAAATAACTTTCTCGGGATTTGAAGTTTTACTTATTTCAATAGATATATTGTTTTCAATGCTTTTGTATTCTGTTTTTAATATTTGTTTTTGCTTCTCAAACTCAAGCTTCATTTTTACAGTGTCTGCCTCAGAAATGACAAATGAGCACGACGCTTCTCTAGGGATTGCATTTCTCAAACCACCACCATCAAAAACATTCAATAACAAATCATTTTGCTGGGATAGATTCCATAGAATTCTTGCCATCCATTTATTGGCATTCCCTCTTCCGGAGTCAATATCCATACCTGAGTGACCACCCAAAAGTCCTTTGATTTGAATCTCGAAACTTGTTGAATTTGAAGGTGTTTCTGTAGTTTGGTATTTATAGGATGTATTTGTATCTATTCCTCCTGCACAGCCAATTGATAACTCATCGTCATCTTCAGTATCAAGATTCAATAATATTTCACCATTAAAAAGGCTACCATCCATTTCTTTTGCTCCAGTCATTCCCGTTTCTTCATCAATGGTAAACAATGCCTCTAATGGAGGATGTGCTATGTCTTTTGATGATAGTGTCGCCATAATGGTTGCTACACCTATTCCGTTATCTGCACCTAAAGTTGTTCCTTCCGCATCAATCCAATCACCTTGAACACGCATTTTGATCCCTTCATTATCGAAATCAAATACGGTGTCACCATTTTTTTGGTGAACCATGTCCAAATGGGACTGAAGAATAACTTTTTTACGGTTTTCCATGCCTGGACTTGCTGGTTTTTTAATTATTACATTACCAATATCATCTTTTAGGGTTTCCAAATTTAATGCTCTTCCAAAATTCATCATAAATTCTATGACGCGTTCTTCTTTTTTAGAAGGTCTTGGAACTGCATTTAAATCAGCAAAGTGATTCCAAAGAGCATTCGGTTCTTGATTTCTAACAGGCATTATTATGGGAATTTAGGGTATTGTTTAAAATTAGGATCTCTTTTCTCAAGGAATGCATTTCTTCCTTCAACTGCTTCATCGGTCATGTATGCCAGTCGTGTTGCTTCTCCTGCAAATACTTGTTGACCTATCAATCCATCATCAATAAGATTAAAAGCAAATTTAGACATCTTTATAGCAGTTGGACTTTTTTTGAGTATTTCTTGTCCCCAATTAAATGCGGTTTGCTCTAATTCATCATGTGGCACAACTTTATTTACCATGCCCATTTCAAATGCTTCTTGTGCTGAATAACTTGCACCGAGGAAAAAGATTTCTCTTGCCCTTTTTTGACCCACTTGTCTAGCAAGGTAAGCCGAACCAAAGCCTCCATCAAAACTGGCAACATCTACGTCTGTTTGCTTAAAAATAGCATGCTCTTTAGAGGCTAAAGTTAAATCACAAACAACATGTAGGCTATGTCCACCTCCCACAGCCCAACCTGGAACTACGGCAATCACTACTTTGTTCATAAAACGAATTTGTCTTTGAACATCCAAAATGTTGAATTTGCTTACACCATCGGTTCCTTTATAACCTCTTGGGGCTCTAACTCTTTGGTCGCCTCCGGAACAAAATGCCCAACCACCATCTTTTGAAGAAGGGCCTTCTCCTGCAATTAATACAACTCCAATTTCTTGACTTTCGTGACAAATAATTAACGCATCCAACATTTCATCTACTGTTTTTGGACGAAAAGCATTTCTAACTTCAGGCCTGTTTATTGCGATGCGCGCAACGCCATCGCAATGGTTAAACGTGATGTCTTCGTAGGATTTAATTGAGGTCCAATTTGTTTCTGACATAAACTAATGTTTGTGCAAAAGTAACAACATCAAATGAAAGGAAAGGTTTAAATGATGTTTTGTTTTCTTGTGACTCATGCTATTTTCATTGAAATTCTATCTCGTCGATGAATGTCCATGGTGTGTGTCCTGCACCGGGCAAACCAGTTGGGATTTGTTCATGTGTTCGAATCACGAACCGCAGCTTTCGAATACGTCGATTAATTTTGAATTTAGTTTTTTCATTTTTAACCTTTCGAGACTTACATAGCCGCCATCGCTTCGTTCTTTTTTTATAAATAAGAACCTTATTTGGCAGGTAAATCCATGAACCATTAGATTTTAAAAAATTGATATTTATATTCTTGACTTTTTTCTTTGTAGCTAATTCAATTTCAAAAACTATTTCACTTGAATCAAAGCCAATCCATTCATGACCTCTCCATGGGCGTGCACCATATTGGCCATCCGTAAGAAGACTTTTATTGTAATTATATTGTGGATTTGGTTCAGTAATATAGTTTGTTGTAGCGCCAAGCCCTAGGTGTCTCATAATGCGGATGCCTGAACTTATATTGTTTTTTGTACTTGTAAATTTTAAATCAGTCATCGTCATATTTTTCTCAGTACTTTTTATAGACAAAGGTTGTCCTGATTTTAAATCAAATACTTCAACGATTGTGTCATTCTCAATAATTTGTGTTTTATATGAATCTAAAGAGTCATGGGCGTTTACCTTAATTGAAATCCCATTTTTAATACTTGCAATGTCAATATTAGGTTTTAGAGAAGAACGACTGTAATTTACATTTAGTAAATCAAGAAACAAGAAATGCGTTTCCGTAAGCGTTTTAAAAAATGAGTTATAGGATGGTCTATCATGACACCATAAACTTTGGCTTAAAGCAATTGCTCTAGGGTATGCCATATATTCTAGTTGTTTTAGGTTGGGAATGTACTCAGTCCATAAGTTTGCTTGAGCCCCTAAAATAAAAGATGATTCATTCGTATTTAGTTCACTCGGAATAGGATTAAAATCATATACTTTCTCTAAAGGGGTATATCCACCAATTGCAAGTGGCTCATCTTTAGATTTACTTTGATAATGATCAAAGTAACAGTGAGAGCCGGGAGTCATTACAACATAATGGGATTTTTTTGCAGCATCAATGCCACCTTTCATGCCTCTCCATGACATTACTGCGGCATTAGGAGACAATCCGCCTTCTAAAATCTCATCCCACCCAATGATTTTTTTATTCTTTTTCGAAAGAAAACGATCTATGCGATTGATGAAAAAAGATTGCAATGCTTCTTCATTCTTTAGGTTGTTCTCCTTAATCCGGTTTTGACAATTTTCGCAATGCTTCCATCTAGTTTTAGGAGCTTCATCACCACCAATATGTATGTATTCACCAGGAAACAAATTGACAACTTCCTCTAAAATTGATTCGATGAACTGAAAACTTTCCTCTTTTGTACAATAGATATCATCGTAGACACCCCAAAGACCAGGAACCGGTTTTTGTATATTATTACAAGAGAATTCAGGATATGCTGCCAAAGCGGCTCTGCTGTGACCGGGCATTTCAATTTCGGGAACTATAGAAATATATCTCTGTTTTGCGTGAGAGACTATTTCTTTGATTTCATCTTGTGTATAAAAGCCCCCGTATTTTTCTTTATTGTATTCTCGAGGTTGCGACGTGAAATGTCTTGAAACAGTGCTGTCTCTGTATGCACCAATACTCGTTAGTTTTGGAAATGCTTTAATTTCAATTCTCCATCCCTGGTCATCAGTGAGATGCCAATGGAACGTATTCAGCTTGTAAAAAGCCATAAGATCCAAATATTTTTTTATTTCGTCAACAGTGAAAAAATGCCGCGAAACATCTAAATGTAACCCTCGCCATTCAAATTTAGGGTAGTCTTGAATAAAGGCTTTCGGAATATACTTGATATCATCTTCAGTTTGTATTAATTGAATGAGTGATTCAAGTGCATAAAACAATGATTTTTCATTTGAATACGATATCAATAAGTAATCATTTACGGCTATAGAATAAAAATCCTTAGGTACATTTTTAAGCTTCCTCAATCTTATAAATGCTTTACCCGTCGTATCAACTGTATTCAGCTTATGAAATTTTTCTAGGAGCACATCGAATTGGGAGCGTATGTTTTCTGGGTATTCACTTTTATTAAGGCTTAATTTTTTAGGTAGATAAAGATTTCCTTTGACTCTTTTGTATACTACAGGACTTGGAAGTATGGGTGAAACATCCTTTGCTTGAGCAAAAAGTATTTGGTTGAATGTCCCAAAAAGGATGATTAAAATAACGCTAACAAAGTGTAAGTTCATAATTACGAATTTAAACAATCCTAGCCTAACTTGTTTGACTATTTGAGCGTCTAATAATACTAGATTTATAATTATCTTTGCCGAAACTACTTGAAATGAAAATTGCAAAAAATATTCTAGAGACGATAGGTAACACTCCTTTGGTTAAATTAAACAAGATTACAAGTGATGTTGATGCTCTAGTTTTGGCAAAAGTTGAATTTTTCAACCCTGGAAACTCTGTAAAAGATAGGATGGCAGTCAAGATGGTAGAAGATGCTGAGGCTGATGGACGACTGAAGCCTGGAGGTACAATTGTAGAAGGAACCTCAGGAAATACAGGTATGGGATTGGCTTTAGCAGCAATCATCAAAGGTTACAAACTTATTTGCGTTTCGACAGATAAACAATCCAAAGAAAAGTTTGATATTTTAAGAGCTGTTGGAGCTGAGGTTATTGTCTGTCCAACAGATGTGGACCCAAAAGATCCAAGGTCGTATTATTCAACTTCAAAACGGATCTCCGAAGAGACTCCTAACTCGTGGTACGTTAACCAATATGACAATCCCTCAAATGCATTAGCACATTATGAGCAAACTGGTCCTGAAATTTGGGAACAAACTGAGGGTAAGATTACTCATTTTGTAGTTGGCGTAGGAACTGGTGGTACCATTTCAGGAGTAGGTAAGTATTTGAAAGAAAAAAATCCGAATATCAAAATTTGGGGTATTGACACTTATGGATCGGTTTTTAAGAAATATCATGAAACAGGTATTTTTGATGAAAATGAGATTTATTCCTATATCACGGAGGGTATAGGAGAAGATATTCTACCAGAAAATGTCGATTTTGGGGTCATTGATGGCTTTGAAAAGGTGACAGATAAAGATGCTGCAGTTTATACGAGAAAAATGGCTCGAGAAGAAGGTATTTTTGCTGGAAACTCATGTGGGGCAGCTGTAAAAGGACTGATACAGCTCAAATCTCACTTTAAAAAGGATGATGTTGTTGTTGTTTTACTTCATGATTCAGGCAGTAGGTACGTGGGTAAAATGTATAATGATGATTGGATGAGGGAAAGAGGTTTTCTTGATGAATCCTATCTTACAGCTCAAGATCTTGTTCAAAACCATGAGGATAAGCCACTGGTTACAGTATTCGCTGAGGAGCTTGTTTCTCATGCAATTGCGAAAATGCGAAAATTTGGTATCTCTCAGATTCCTGTAATAAAAGACAATACCTTCGTTGGCTCGATAGATGATAGCGCTATTTATCAGACTCTTGTTGAAAAACCTGAGCTAAGAGATGCGCCTATTTCATCCATAATGGGACCTGAATTCCCAATCGTAAAAAGCGGCACACATGTTGAAGAATTATGTAAGTTGATCAATAAGAATACACCCGCTGTTCTCGTTGAATCTGATTCGGGTAAGAAACATATTGTAACAAGGTATGATATTATATCTGCAATGTCATAAATGACTAAAGGAAGGTTTATTGATCAAATGGGGCGTGAAGTTCAAATCCCCAATGTTCCCTTAAAAATTGTTTCTTTAGTTCCATCAATTACCGAGTTTTTACATTTTCTAGGATTTGATAAAGAGGTGGTCGGGATCACAAAGTTTTGTATCCATCCAAAAAAATGGCAGGAAACAAAGCAACGAGTAGGGGGTACCAAAAACTTGAAGATTGACCATATCATTGCACTTAAGCCCGATATTGTAATTGGCAATAAAGAGGAGAATACCCGAGATGATATTTCTGCGTTAGAAAAAAAGTTGCCTATTTGGATGAGTGATATCAATTCATTCAACGATGTTTTAGAGTTCATAAACGCTATGGGGCTGGTTTTGAAAAAAGAAGATAATTGTAAAGATTTAATTCAAAGTTTAAAAGATGGATATAAGCAGCTTAGTCACTTAGGTAAGGGAAAAGAGGTGCTTTACTTTATCTGGAATGATCCACCGTACATTGCGGGCAAAGGAACATTTATAGGTGCTATGCTAGAGCAGATTGGCTTTGTAAATGCGTGTAAGGAAGAACGTTATCCATCAATAGATAGTTTACCAGAATTTAGACCAGCGTTTGTCTTTTTAAGTTCAGAACCATTTCCCTTTGGAAATAAACATTTATCCAAGTTTCAAAATAGATTTCCTGGTGCTGATGTACTATTGGTTGATGGTGAAATGTTTTCTTGGTATGGTTCTAGAATGTTAGATGCAATTCCTTACTTTAATGATAAATTTAAAGATACCTGATGGAGGCAATTGTTTTTTATGATGGTGCATGTCCTTTATGTTCAAGGGTAGTACGTTTATTGTTACGTCATGAAAAAAATAATTCGATGAAGTTTGCAATGCTTCAAGGATCATTTGCGGAAGAGTTTTTGTCTAAAAATGGCATAGTCGAGCTAGATCTAACCACTTTTTATTTGTTCCATAACAATACGCTTTACGCTAAATCGTCTGCAGCATTGCACTTGATCCCATTTTTGAAATGGTACTTTTTACCTTTAGGTTTATTTTGGGTGGTCCCTAAATTTATGCGTGATTCGGTTTATCAATTTGTTGCACGAAATCGTTATCGATTTTTTAAGAATGATTGTGAAATCGGTGGCCTTGACGAAGAAAGATCCCTCGATTTATGATTTTAATTTTTCAAGCTGACTTTTTATACGTTCCAGCTTTGATATAACTATTTGTTTGGAATCATATATTTGCGTTACATCTTTAGATTTCATTGCTTTCTTAGCACCATCTAAGGTGTATAGCTTAACCTTTACAAGAGCATATATCTTGTTGATTTCTTCAATTTCTTTTACCGCGTACAGACGATTTCCTTTTTTATTGCGCTTTGAAACTTTTAGGTCAAATTCTTTCTCCCAGAAACGAAGAAGAGATGCATTTACGTCTAGTAAATCAGCCACCTCTCCGATGCTGTAGTAAAGTTTTGTAAGCTGTTGTGTATCAATAACTGGCACGGTGATAATTAAATTATTATCGAAAATAGTTATAATTTTGCATTTCTGATACCCAATTGAATGGCTAAAAACATTTTTTTTTCATTGATTATTTTGCTGTTCTCAAGCTTCATTACAGCCCAAGGTATGCTTGTTAATCAATCTGAGCCTGCAGATTCCGTTGAAGCTTTGGAGGTTTTACTCGATCAAAAGTCCGATGCCATTATTAAGTATGCGAAACAGTTTATGGGAGTGCCCTATGTATGGGGAGGAATGACTCCTTCAGGTTTTGACTGCTCTGGTTTTATCAATTATGTTTTTCGTGGCTTTGGATTTAATTTGACTAGGACAAGCTACGGTCTCGCTGAATTGGGAACCACCGTGTCGCTGAAAAACTTGCAACCTGGAGATTTAATGTTTTTTAAAGCAAGAAATATTAACTCAAAAGTAGTGGGGCATGTGGCACTCGTAATTGATACAACGGATGGCATAATTCAATTTATTCATGCAGCTCGAACAGGAATAAGAATTGATACGTTTAACAATCACAGCTATTATGTTCCAAGATATATCAAATCGAAGCGTCTAGATTATGTTGGATTTTAATCAATATATTCAATGAATAACATCTTATTTACCAAAAAGCAATGGCTTTTTGTTTTTTTATCGGGTTTATTTATTACAAATGCTGTAACTGCCGAACTTATAAGTAATAAGTTAATAGAGATTCCGCTGTCGATTGATTTATTTGGAAACAAGCTAGGACCTTTCGTTACAATTGTAGGGATTTTACCATGGCCGGTTGTCTTTCTACTCACAGATTTGTTGAATGAATTCTATGGGTACAAAGCTGTTAGACGGTTAAGTTGGATTACTGCAATATTAATTTCTTATTGTTTCATTGTAGTTGGTCTTTCAATGGAAATTCCAGCCGTAGAGATCGAAGGTTCTAACCTTTCAGATGATGCTTCATTTAATAAAGTATTTGGTCAGGCTCAAATGGTTATAGTTGGAAGTATCTGCGCTTTTTTAGTTTCTCAATTATTAGATGCCTCATTGTTTAAGTGGATAAAATCAAAAACTGGCGAACGCTTTATTTGGCTCAGAAGTACAGGTAGTACTTTAATTTCACAATTAATTGACTCCTACATTGTTCTTTATATAGGATTTGTATTACCTGGTACACTTTCCTTCGCTGACTTTATGAATATTGCACCAACAAACTATGTGTTAAAGATCGTAATAGCTATTCTGCTAACACCTTTGATTTATTTGGGACATTACCTTATCAAAAGATTTGTATTGCGTTAAAAAGCAGATGTTCTATTTAGTTTATGCCAAATTAAATAAAGGAGTGCCACAATACTCATGATGATTCCTAGAAGAAAAACATCAGGTAAGGATTCAACTGTGTTGTCATATGTAAATATTGTAGATAAAGAACCTATCATAATTCCAATTTCTAATGCAATAAATATTGTTCCTGCACCAACACCACGTCGGCTAATGTGAGATAAGTCGGCAGTCCAAGCGAAAAGAGTTGGGCTCGATACGCCTGTTGCTAGCCCAAATACTACGGCTGCTAGAATAAACGAATTGTAGGAATCCACTCTAGAGAGTAAAATCATAGAAACACAGAGCAAACACACGCCTATGATCATGGTTTCACGTCTACCTATTTTATCCGATAAGGAAGAGGCAAATAGTCTGACAAATATTGTAGATACTACATAGAAACCAAAAAAGAAGCCTTTATTTTCAATGTTTAAAAACCCGGAGATCTCTGGTGTTAATACGAAGATCATACCGGTACAAATAGTTGTGAGTAACATAACTACAGCCGCCGGTGTTACAGAGGGTTCAAGTATATCGTTCCATTTAATTTTTAACTGGCTTCCATCAAATCTTTCTGGTTTTGACAAGGTTTCTTCAACTTTAATGAGAAACAAACCTGATAGGAGGGAAGTGGCTCCAGCTATTATAAATAATGCATTCATGCCAAAATGAATCCCGATCCATGAACCTGAGAACTGACCCACCCCAAAACCGAGTGAAATGAACGTGCCCCACAAGCCCATTGCCCGCCCTCTTTGTTTAGCAGGGATAATGTCTGTTAACAAAGCAGTGCTTCCTGTTGGCGTAAACCCTGCACTAAATCCATGAAGAAATCTTAGGGTAAGGAAAAATAAAACAGAGTAACAGAATGGATAGCTCCAAGAGATAATCACCGAAAATAGAATACCTAGATAGATGACCTTTTTCCGACCTATAGTATCGGTAAGTTTACCTGAAAAGGGTCTCGATATTGCCGCTGAAATAGTGAAAAGAGTAATGACAAGGCCTTTTTTATCTGAACCCCCAAGACTTGTAATGAAATCATTTAGTTCAGGCAATATCAAATTAAAACTGGTCATGAAGAAAAACATGGAAAACGTCAACAGCCAAAAATTCTTTCCATATTTAAATGTCATCATGTAAATGTATAGTATTAACGCAAACAGAACATCTATTTCTTTTCTTTGTTTAAATAATATGAAATTATACTTAGCTTTTTTAATGGTAATACTCATTTCTTCTTGTCAAGGGCAAGGTCAAAATGAGGAGCATACTTTTAATGGTAGAGCATTGCCTGAAAATATATGCCGGGTTGTTAAGGATGGCGCTACAGAAAGGCCTTTTTCCGGTGAGTTTTGGAATCATAAAGAGGAAGGTGTTTATAGCTGCGTTGCATGCGACAGTCCATTGTTTTTGAGTGATCATAAATACGCCTCTGGTTCGGGTTGGCCAAGCTATTATGATGTCCTCAAAGATGGAAACGTCACGAAAAAAGATGATTACAGTCTCGGTATGAGGCGTATTGAAATTCAGTGTTCAAGTTGCAAGGCGCATTTAGGTCATCTCTTTAATGATGGTCCTAAGCCAACGGGAATGAGATATTGTGTAAATTCCGCATCTTTGAAATTTAAATCAAAAAATTAAGAATGAAAGAAAACACGGCAACTTTCGGTGCAGGATGTTTTTGGTGTACCGAAGCATGTTTCGCAGAATTAAAAGGGGTTATTTCAGTTCGATCTGGATTTAGTGGGGGGCATGTTAAAAACCCATCGTATGAGGATGTTTGCACTGGTAATACGGGGCATGCAGAGGTAGCTCAAATAACATACGACGCTGACCTACTATCGTTCCATGAGCTTTTGAAAGTATTCTGGTTTATCCATGATCCTACCCAGTTAAATCGTCAGGGAAATGACATAGGAACCCACTATAGAAGTGCTATATTTTACCATGATGAAATCCAAAAAAAAGAAGCTGAAGCGTATAAAAAATTAATGAACGAGCAAAATGTTTGGGACCAGCCTGTTGTAACAGAAATATCGAGATTTGAGGATTTTTACTCAGCCGAAGAATACCACAATAGTTATCTTGAAAACAACCCTGGAAACATGTATTGTCAGGCGGTTGTTCGTCCGAAATTAGACCGTTTTAAACAAGTCTTTGCTTCACAGATTAAATGATTTAAGCTTCCGGTGCAAGCCTCAACACAATACCGTCAATGTCTTTTTTTAGTTGAATTTGGCATCCCAACCGGCTTTCGTTTTTCACAAAAAAAGCTTGGTCAAGCATATCTAATTCATCATCGTTTTGAGGTGGGAGAGACGTGTCAGATTCCAAATAGCACTGACATGTAGCACACATCGCCATTCCTCCACATTCTCCAATTACAGGCAGGTCATATGATTTACACAGTTCCATGATGTTCATACTCATGTCTGTGGGACCAATTAAAGTATGTTTTTTGTTATCTCGGTCTATGATGTGAACAGTAATATCACTAGAATTCATTTTCAATTGTAAATAGTTACGATGTTATTTCCATTAAAGCTTGTGGCGTATTGCATTAGCCCATAGTCTGAACCGTTTATAGGACTACCATCATATAACGAAAATGAAGCGCCGCTGCATGAATCTCTGAGAATCAAAAAATTATCGTCATCTGGATAGAGCGGGAATTCACATTCGGCATTCGGATCTGCTGGGGAATGTCTGTCAAATGCTATAAATTCATCAAGCGACCGCCTGTAAACGATAATTCCTCGTGAGCCACCTATTACATATGCATAGCCACCTACTCCAGCAAGGGAATAGTAGCTGGGTAGATTTAAGTCAATACTTTGGTTAAAAGGCACGTAGGGGACAGGGTGCGTATTTTGCTTCACACATGAGCCGCTTATTAAGAATAAGGAGATTACGAATAAGATTTGTAATTTCATTATTCAAAGTTACCTAAACTTGAGGAGATTAGTTTCCATAATGCTTGTTATTTTGTATTGTCTTGCATCGCAAGGGTGTGCTTCTAGTGCTCAGACATCAGCTAATAATGAATCAAAATTAACTAAGAAAATTCTGCGTCAAGAACGAAAAAAAGAGAAGTCTAAGAAGAAGTATTTTGAGAGAAAATTTAAGCGGCACCGAAAGATTCAAAGTAAACCAAATCGAAAGATGTTACGAAAAAGTGATCGTCAGCTTAAGAGGTATAAGAGAAAACAAAGCAGACGTTATTAGAATTTGACTTATAGTTTTCTATAGATAGGTGTGAATTTTTTATTCTTTTTTGTATTCACAATTATTTTGGCATTTTCAGGGAGTCTCCGGCTTTTCCATCTTTCAAATACATAGCCACCTTTTGCTATGGCCTCAATTTGTATGGGGTTGTCTTCGATATAATCTCCTTCCCATATATCGTCTTTAATAACGATTGAATTTATTTTAATAAAACCCATTTTCGAATTCTGATTAATTGTGATTTTTGAAACTCCATGATTCAATTGAAAATAGTCAATCATGTGTTCCCTAAGAAACTCAGGCCTTTCGTAGGCATAATTTTTAATCCAGTTAATTCTTTCGCCTTTTCGAATGTATAACATGGAATCGGACCATCTATCTTTATCACGTGGCACCTCAAAATCAATTCTTTCGGTAATCTCATCCACTAGATTAACTACGTTCTCTGCTTTGAACCCTGTGTTTAGATAATCACACATTCTATTGATCCATTGTTCTCTAAATTTGGGGTTTTTAATGAGTCTGCCAAGTAAAAATACTTTCCCGTTATCTGTATAATAATTCAATGACTTTTCTTGTGATGTGTACCACGAATCCTGATCATAACTAATCCATCTCCACTTTGCACCTGGCTCTTTAGATTTCCAAAATCTTATATTTACCCATATATCTTTGGCTCCACAATAGGTTTCATTAATCCAATAGTCGATATAGCTATTAATATCAATTTGGTCACATACTTTTTGATATACAGAATCTGTAGTAATATCATTTTGAGCAATGTAAAAAATCATTTGATCATATGCACTAATATTTCCTGCAACGGCTTTTGCATCTTCAGATGTAAGGACGTCTACATCTGTTTCGCCATGATTATTGAAAATAAAATCTCTTCCTTTTCTTTCCATGAGATTGTATAAGCCCCAATATTTTCCATTTAAGTAAAGAGAAACTGGCTCATATGCTTGCATATCAATATTTCCCTGCATTTGGGAATTTACTTCATAGAGAAGTTCATTTTTAAATCGTTCGCCAACCCATAATTCTGAAACATTGCGACCTGATGTGGCATCGGCTCTCACCCATAACCCGCCAAAACTATTAATGTCTTTTTCTTTAAAAACGGGATAGCTAAATCGCTCACCTTTCCCATCCTCATTTGAGGCAAAAAAAGCGAATGATTTTTTAGGTTGTCTTCGACTGGTTTTACCTGCAATTCTTGTTGTAGCAGATTTTGTAAAAGCCAATTTGAAGTTACCATCATTAGTGGTGTCAAAATATTCAACATAGGCCGGTACCTCCATGCCTCTTTTCTCAAAATTTGTATAGATACCTCTTCTTTTCTTCCATAAATCTTTTGGTGCTACAATCAAGGATACCACATTTAAGGTGTTTTTCTCATTTATGAAAATTGATTTGTTCAGAATAATATCGGGCATGTATCCCGGTTTTATAATCCTGGCTCTTAAAACAGCTGATGAGTCTATATTAAAGGATTCACGATAGCGAAAACTTTTGGTAGAAGGTTCTGAGCCATCTAACGTATAGTATATTGGTGCATCATCCGAACTTTTTAAAATTATATTTTGAGTTTCATTATAAAATCCAGAACTTATATTACAACTAACTAATGAAGCTTTTTTATTTAGAATTCTACCATTTACATTTGGTAGATTTGGTGTTGGTTTTTTAAAGAAGGCATATTGTTGCGAATTGTCTTTATTTCTACCAAATGAAACATTATCAGTTTGTTTAGAATAATTGATTTCATCAATAAGTTTTAGATTTTGATCGTATAAACCAAGATATCCTCCTTTTTTATTAAGTTTAAATGAAGCATGTCTTTGTCCCTGTTCAGGGTCTCCATCGATCCAGAATAAAATGTAGGATTTTGGTGGTATTTGGGTCCAATATCCACTTTTTGTTCCAATTTCGTGTTTTGTTATTTCATCCTTATTGTCAGTGAGAAACATTCCGCCTAGTTGAATACTATCGTCTGTTGGATTGTAAAATTCTACCCAGTCATCATGTTCTCCAAATCCATCTGCATTGACTTTGGAATTTGAAGCTAAAATTTCATTTATTACAATTTGACCATTTCCCGTAAATGAAATAATATTAAATAAGATAAATGTGAAAAGTACTTTTTTTTTCATCTGTAATGTCTTTGAAATTTGATGGAATATAAATATAACAAAAAAGCCCCCCTGCATAGCAGGAGGGCTCTATGGTTTTATTCGTTATTACTTAATAATAACAAACTTTTTCTTTAATACACCTGAAGGCGTATTTAGGTGAACATAGTAAATACCGCTTTGAAGCGTTGTTACATTGTAGTCCAATTTATTTACTTCGTTAGCTCTTACGCTACCGTTGTAAATTGAACCTACAACTTGTCCATTAATATTTAAAATGTTAACGCTTACGTTTTGGTCCTCTGTAACAGAGAATTCAAACGTTGCACTTTGATTAGCAGGGTTAGGGTACTGCTTGATCATTGCACCGTCAAAACCAGTGATCATTTCTTTATCGTTGGTTCCAGCATCTGCACTTGCTTGTGAATTCACACTGCAAGTATTGCCCTCAGTATCTGTCCATCCTATAACTTCGAATGGGAAGAAATTCTGACCTACTGGATTGTCACAACAATTAGTTGGGATCTTGTATCTGTTCACACCAGCCCACTCGAAATAAGTATCTTTTCTCAAGTATGCTAATCCTGCATCTGATGCATTTATTGTGAACTCATCACCTGTCATCAAATCAGTTAATGAGGCTAGAAGGATGTTGCAATTTTTCTTAGCGTGAACATTCGCGCTAGAGAAAGAAGGACCTACCCATCTAACTGTTATTGATTCAATTTTACCATCACAAACACATGATACAGGCTCTTCAGTTGCTGTAGAGTTGTTACATGCTTCAGTTTGCTGAGCATCACATGGTCCTAAAGAGTAACCACAGTTTAACTTCTTGTCAATGTTCTTAGCATTAACACAATAAGTTACTCCGTCAAAGCACATAAGTACTTTTCCTCTTTTCTTCCCTGATTTTGAACCTCCGTAAGACGCACATAGTGCACTTGAACTTGAGTTTGAACCACTCCCAGAACCACTAAAGGCAGAACCTAAAGAAGAGTATGAAGATAGGTGACAAGATGAACTTGATCCACTGTTAGAAGCAGATGAAGATCCAGATCCACTATTAGAACCTGATCCACTATTAGAGGCAGATGAAGATCCAGAAGATGGACAGCTTGGTCCGCTTCCACTTTCTACATTCCATAGATCAACGCTCTCTGCACTAGAAGCATGAGATGAACTTGAACCATTAGATCCGCTCGAACTATGTGAATGAGAAGATGAAGATGAACCTCCTGGAGTGCACTGAATGTCAATTACCTCAACAGTCCAGTTTGTAGTTGCCATACAACCGTTTGCATCCGTTACATGAACAGCATAAGTTGATGTCTCAGTAGGGCAAACTGTGATGCCTTCTGACACCTCTGTATTAGACCATTCGAAAGCATAACCAGGTGTACCACCAGCAACAGTTGTTCCGATAGTAGCACAACCGTACTCTTCGCCTGCTCCAAGGTAAACAACACCACAACCATTTGCATCAACAGTTAGAACCTCAGGCTCGTTTATGGTTACAGTAGCTTCCTCTGCAACACAACCATTGTTGTCAGATAAACCAATAGTGTAATCTCCAGCAGTTAATCCATCAAACGTATAAGAACCGTTCTCTAGAGCTCCACCAGTAACAACAACACTACCAAGAGCGTCAGCGTTTGCTGGGTTCGCATTAAAACCAGTCACAGAGAAACCAACTTGGACAATTAAACCGTCAGTTAAACTCGTTGCAGGAACAGTTACACTGAAATCACCACTTGCTGGCATATCCATTGTAGCAGAACCACCTAAAGCATCTTGGAAACCTGCAGCTGGATTAAGCGCTTTGATAAAGTACTTAACAGAATAACCATCTGCAATTGTGTTAGAAACAACAGAACCACTAAATGTCAAATCCTGACCATTCCATGCACCGTTTTCAAGGTATGTATTTGCTTCCATAATTTTATTACCGTTACCGTTACCATCAGACCAGAATGGGTCAGCAGCATTGTAGGTATTAAAGTTAGGCTGTAAAGTAATTGTATTCGCTCCAGCATCTAATGTTGATAGAACATCTGGAAGTGCCCAAGGGCTACCAAAGATATATCCACCACCACAACAAGGATTGGCTGGGTTGTCAAATACATTCATATATGCAATGTAGTTGTCAGATGCATTTACATCTACGATAAGTGATTCAGTAACTGATTCACCGTTGATAGAGTAAGTAAATGGAGCATCTCCTTGAGTAGCATTAATAGTAATACTACCATTATCATCTCCATTACAAAGTGCATCTTCAGAACTTGTTTCGAATTCCGGAGTTCTGTTAACTGTAACATTGATAGATGCAGAATTCGTTCCACATGCATTTGTTGCAGTAACGTTTACAGAACCAGAAATATCTCCAAAATCAACTGTAGCTGAAGAACCATTTCCATTAGCCGTAGCATCCATAGATGTAGACCAATCGAAAGAATCAAAATCACCAGAAACTGTGTAAACTTCACCTTGAGTTCCAGCACAAACTTCACCTGCACCAGAGATAGCACCAATTGCTGGTGTATCGTATGCTCCAGTTACAGCTAAGTCAAATTCTCCAAAAGAAAAAGATGAGAATGCTTCAACAGCGATGTAGTAAGTACCTGGGGCAAGAGCTGCAGTAATTGTAGATTGAAGACCACAAGCATCATCATTCAATGCTATAGTTTCTCCACCACAAGGAGCAGTTGTTAAGTATAAATATGTATCCCAAGACGCTCCACAAGTTGAAAACGAATATGTTCCCGCACATGGTACAGAAATTTCATATACTCTATCCTGAGATGTTCTTAAACTACAATCGTTACATGCACCGTCAGTAGTTCCCGAGATTACGAAGTCTCCATCGTAAGCAAATGAACCATCAAGACCACCTGCTGGTGGAATACAAGGACATGAAACAGAAAGTGTACCATTACTTGGACTCGTATCCTCATCATCGAGAAGGAAGTAATATGTAACTCCGCCTGTTAAGTCAGCAGTGATGTTAGTAGCAGAAAATACATCATCGATGTACTGCCAATCAGCATCTGCACTACAAGATAAAGCAACGAATATATCTGTATAATAACCAACATTTGTCATTTCAATTAAGTAAGATCCATCAACCTCTGGAGTGTATGAAAATACAGCCTCTTGACCAGGAGTACCCCATGGTCCAGAAGGAGGGTTGTATAAACCTTCACCAGCACCAGTTGACCAGTTGTAATCTTCATCACACGTCATAACAACGACATTGTCACAAGGATCCACTGCAACTGTAGGGCAGATGATTTCGATAGAACCAGAACTTGCGGATGTATTCTCATCATCAAGTAGGAAATAATAAGTAACGCCACCAGTAAGGTCAACTGAATTTGTTCCAGATGAAAGGATGTCATCAATATATGCCCATCCTTCAGCTTCACATGAAGCAGCCTGGTAAAATAAATCCACGTAGTAGTTATCATTTGTTACCGAAATAGCGTAAGAGCCATTTGCTTCTGGTGTATATGAAAATACTGCTTCATTTCCTGGTGTTCCCCATGGACCGTCTGTAGGACTGTAAGAACCAGCTCCACTAGCCAAGTTGTATGAAAGTGGAGAACCACATTCCAATGTTACTGGACTGTCACATGGCTCAGGACCACCACCTAAAGAAACCAAGGTAGCTGTCATAGATCCACAAGAAAATTCATCCTGACAGTTATACCTATCAAGTAGAATATTTACAGTACCTGTAAAACTTGCTGTGAAATTCACGATAGATTGTAATCCACAAGCATCATCATTGTAACCAACAACTGCTCCTGTCGAAGCATTATAAATGGTAACTTGAGTATCAAAACCTGACTCACATGTAGATATTTCATAAGAAGCCCCCTCAATAACATTTAAGGAATTGTATTCCCCTCCAAAGAGGCATCCTGTAGAAACTGATTGACCTTCTTGACTTAAGTTCCAACTTAAATATGGAAAGTTATCGTTCGGACATTGCGCCGTGGCATTAAACATAAAGCCAAAAGCCAATGCGAACAAACCTAATTTTAAAAAGTTCTTTTTCATGACTTAGTTTTTATGATTAATATTTCGTTTCTCTTTCGCACGAATCGACTCTGCATTCTTTTTTGAATATGCATTCATCTTTTCATACTTTTCTGCATTTCTCTCAACCCAAGCATCTTTGCGATCAGCATAGTTTTTCGCATCGGCTTTTTGATCTCCAGTTTTTACATACTTCGGAAAGGAAGCATCGCTGGAAATAATGGTGATTTCCTTGGCTGGTTCCGCCTGCATGTGAAATGCTTGCTTCTCCGCCTTGGAACTGAACTCTCGTTCAACCGAAGGGTTAGAGGTGTTGGTGACTTTTTCCTTTTCAACGGAAAACGTCGGAGTTGTCGATTTTTGGGCATAGGTTAATCCTACGGCAAATACCGACAAAATCACGAGTGATTTTTTCATAGTAAAT
>Ga0206131_10000769_pt1 | contig 43004 bp, 34 predicted proteins | sample Helgoland_Spring_FD_148636 | JGI IMG/M metagenome (GOLD analysis project Ga0206131, IMG submission 148636) | Pelagic subsurface seawater microbial communities from Kabeltonne, Helgoland, North Sea - Helgoland_Spring_Bloom_20160517_1 | ecosystem: Environmental > Aquatic > Marine > Epipelagic ... | reverse complement strand
AAAAAAAAAAAAAAAAAAAAAAAAAAAAAAAAAAAAAAAAAAAAAAAAAACAAAAAAAAACAGAAAAAAAACAGAAAAAAACAAAAAGGCGGGTATGTTGTTCCAAGCAATGGTAAAAGTATTAAAAATAGCAAAAAGAAAAGTATTAAAAATAGCAAAAATAACAAAAATAACAAAAATAACAAAAAAAAGAAAAGTATAAAAAATAATAAAAAAAAAGAAAAGTATAAAAAACTAAAAAATATTTAGGAGATTTTTTTTTTTATAAGCTAATATTATAATGAAAAAGAGTTTGATGAAGTTAACAAAAAATAAATACGTTTTTTACGTTGTTAGTCTTTTAGCAATATTGAATGTTCTTGGATATTTTAGTATGCGTTCTTGGAATTGCATCGTTATGTTTGCCGCTGTTGCATACTCAACTAAATGCTACGCGAAAAATAATGTCATCGCTGTATTGGCTGGTTTATTTGTTGCCAACTTTGTTTTTGGTTGCAACCAGGTAAAAGAGAACTTTGAAGAAGCGTTGAAACCAGGAGACAACGTTGAAAAGGTGATGGATGGCCTTAAAACACAATTACAACAAACAGGAGATGCGTGCCCGGAAGGAAAAGAAAAGGATGACGCTGGTAATTGTGTTGATATTATCGATGATGTACAAGACAAAATGAAAACCCTACAACAAACCATGAAAGGCATGAAAGGCATGAAAGGCATGCAAGGTATGATAAGTGCATTAACCAACATGGGTAAGTAAGTGTAGAATTTTAAATTATATTAATATAATTTTAATTTTAAATTATTTAAAATTTAAAATTTAAAAAAAGATTTAATTTTTGCAAATAAGTTTTAATATATATTATGTATATAAATGGCAAAAAAATCATCGAAGGTTGGTAAAACATTAAAGAAAACATTAAAAAGAATTGAAAAATCTTCTTTATTGAAAAATAAAGTCGTTTCATATGTTGTTCTTTTAGCGGCAATAACTTTAGCTTTAGTATATATTTCAAAATCTAATTGGAATGCTTTGGCTATGTTTATTGCAATTGGTCTTTTAACTTGCTTCTTTACTAAAAACATGACTGTTACTTTAGGAACCGCTATAATAGTTTCTGTTATTCTTAACAGAAAAGCGTTAAATATTGAAGGTTTTGAAGAAGAAAAAACTGAAGAACAAGAAGACACTATGGCTACAAATGAAAAAAGAAAATGTTGGAAAAAAAATGAAGCTGGGGAATATGTTAGAGAAGGTGACACAGATGTTTTACAAAAAGATTGTGACCCAAAACCAATGTTTTGCTGGGAAAATGACAAGGGTAATTGCACGAAACAAAGTTTTAATAATAAAACCATTCCTTCCAGTAAACCAGCGAGAGTAGATGGAGGAAACGATGATGACGAATCGGAAGGTGATAGAATTGACCATTCAAAAACATTAGAACAGGCATATGATAATCTTCAAAATATGTTAGGGTCGGATGGTATTAAAGGATTAACAGGGGAAACATCTAAATTAATTGAACAACAGCGAGGACTTATGGATTCTATTAAAGGTATGGGTCCAATGATGAAACAAGCGGAAGAAATGATGGGCGCATTGAAAGGTATGGGTGGTGGCATGGGTGGTCTAGAAAAGATGTTGGGTGGCAAAAAATAAATTAAACATAATATATAAGTATGGCTCGAAAATGTCCACCAGGTGTTTTTTGTATTGAAAATACAACAATTGTATTTTTAATAATAATATTTAGTATTTTTTTGTATGTTATGACACAGAGTGTTTATAAAATCTCTCTCGTTAATGAAAATAAACCTAGTTATCTAAAAAAAATTTTAGAACATCCTTTTAGAGATAGATTTCATTTTAATATATTACCAAAATTAGGAGCAAGAGTATCAAATGACCCTGGCGATATTTTATCAAATCCTTATTTGCCACCTCATAGAGATGGTAATTATTTCCCGAAAGATAGCGGTGACCCAAGAGGAATACCAATAAATGTCCCTACACGTGGCCCAAGAACACAATGGAAACAAATCGGTATTTTAACAAGATTAAATGGGGAAGAAACAATTCTTCCTTTGATGGGAAGACCAATGTATTCAAATAGACAAAAATGGCAATTTTATACTTTGAGTGATAAAAATAATAGTGTAAAATTACCAATAAGCAAAAATGGAAAAAGTTGCACCGGTGATTATGGGTGTGACGAACTTTTTAACGGCGATAGTGTATTTGTTGAAGGTTATAATGATGCTTTTAAAGCGACAATATATGAAAATAATACTCCAGAATATATTCCATATATTTAATAAAAATAATTTCAAAATTTTTATTAAATCATCTCTTTTTTATATTAAATCTAAATAAAAATTTTAAATTAATAAAAAAATAAATTAAAATTTTTATTTTTTTATAAAATACTATAGTATAATGTCATTTTTTATGAAAAATACCAATAATTTTTCTTTAGAAGATTATAATGAAGTTTTAGAAAATTATAATTTAAAATTTGAAGTTTTATTTAATTTGAAAGAAGGAATGAAAATTGGAAAAACAGAAATAATTAGAGAACAATATAAAAAGGCAGTAGAAACCACGGAAACAGTAGAAACCACGGAAACAGTAGAAACCACGGAAACCGAAGAAACCACTGAAACCACTGAAACCGCAGAAACCACGGAAACAGCAGAAACCGAAAAAACAGCAAGAAAGGCAGAAGAAACAGCAAGAAAGGCAGAAGAAACGGTAGAAGAAACGGCAATAAAAAACAAGAAACAAAAATTAATGGTAAATGGTGAATATTGTATATATGATAATAATATTTATCAAAAAATATCTAGATGGTGGTATAGTGAAAATAGAGAAAAAACATTTGGATATTTAGAAAAAGATTTTACAAAATTTGTAAAATATTTAGACTTGGTAAAAATAGAAGTTCAATCTTTTAATTATATTTATTATAAGAAATTATCGAATAATATAAAGAAATTAGTTAATAAAATAATACCTGGGTTATATAATTTAAAAAAAACATACAGGGAAGAAAAAAAAATAGTAGCTAAAGTCGATAGTATTATTTTAACGCTTATTGATTTTAAAACAGAAATATCAAAAAAAAAAATAAATACACCCATTGCTAAATCTCTTTTAGTAAGTATATACAATCAAGCATATAATAATAAAAAACAATACAATTATTGCAACGAAGTTTAAATACTATTAAAAATTTCCTTAAACCAACTTTCAATTTCTTGACCATCATCACATGTATCAGTGAAAGCGACTGGGTTTTCACCATTAACCACATATACTTGTGATTTGCATATTTCTTTACCATCTTCTATGTATTTTTTGGTGTTTTCATCAATATCTTTCCCTTCTTTAATGTCTCTCTTTTTTTGTTCTTCTTCTTCGGCAAGTTCTTCTTCTGTTTTTGCTTTTTCATCAAATTCATTTTCAATTAACGTTGCATCTAAAATTTGTTGATTATCCTTTTCATCTATTAATATAAAATCAAAATTATAATATTTTAATTCTTTGTCATTCTCTTCATCAACCGATAAACTATCACTTGACTTATTTTTATTCATAAATTCATTTAAAAGTTTATATATTTTTTTATTATAAATATCATTATTTCCACCACCTTTAATATAAACTTTTCTCTTCTTTTTAGCAAATCGTTTTCTATAATGTTTTATAGATTTCTTTCTAATATTAATTTTTTTGTTTCTAAAACTTTTTTTTTTTTGTTTTTTTTTTTTTTTTTTTTTTTTTTTTTTTTTTTTTTTTTTTTTAAACTTTTTTTTTTTTGCTTTTTTTTATTTATCTTTTTTTTTAATTTTTTTTTTGTTTGAACTTTATTTTTTTTTAATATATTTTTTAATCTGTTTTTTGATAAAGTCATAATTTACTTATATTAAATATATATTAAAAATAATTTTGTTTAATTTATAATATTATATAATTTACTATATATATATGGCTTGCGAAGGTAATTATAATAAAATTCCCATAAATATTGATAAAAGTGAGATTATAAAATTAAGTAAAAATCTGTCACGATTTACATATGATTTTAAAGGTGTTAGTAAAATAAATATTATGTCAAATACCATAAGTGGTATGTTTGAGTTAAATTATGGTATGCAAAAAGCTGTTGCTCATATGCCAACATTGGGAAAATTAGATTTCTATAGTGCTTTATTTTATATGAATTCTGTTAATAAGTATAACGGAAAACATGTAGATATGGAAATTATATTAATTTTCGTGAATAAAAATAATAAGATGCTTTTAATTTTTATTCCAATAAAAAAAGATACTACAACAGCGAAATCAGCAAATTTTTTTAATCAATTTGTTAGTTCAATAGAACCCAATGTAGAAAATCAAGAAATAAGTGTAAATAATTTTAATATAAACCATATTATACCACAAGATAGTTTTATTTCATATAAATCAAAAGCACCATACTTGGGTAATTGCACAACTGGTTTTAATTTAATTTTTTTTGAAAAAACTTTAAATATTAAAACAGAAGATTATGATAAATTAGTTAAAATTTTTGGAAAAAATGATTATAAAAAATTAAATGGTATTGAAGAATTAAATAACACAACAACTAATTCTATGTTAAATGTAAAAAATTATCAAATTAAAAATATTAATCATGTAAATGCTTCATTTGATTTTAAAGGAACAAAAAATGGTCCCGGATTAAGAACTAATAATGAAACGTTACCTTTGGTTTGCACACCAGTTGAAGATGAAAATGGCGAACCAATATCTGGTAAAACTCGTTTAGATTGGATAAAGGGGTCTTTTGACAGCATTAGTCCCGATGCAAAAAACATATTTTATTTAATTATAGTTGTTTGTATTATAATTGGTGCGATGGTCTTTTTGCATAGTTTTATATTTAAGAATCTAGGAAAAATATTAGGCGATGAATCCATTGTTACTAGAAGCTCTAGTCTAACTTAATTTTTTTAATTTTTTTAATTTTTTTAATTTTTTTAATTTTTTTAATTTTTTATAAAAAATTAAAAAAAATAAAATTATATTTTTTCAGCGTCATATAAATTTCCTTGTATGGGTTTAAAATAACTCGATTTGACACTTTCATTTGCTACCCGGGGTAACATATTATTTATAATATCTTCTTCTACGGAGCGTGTGTGTTTAACATTCATACTGTTCATTTTTCTAAATTTACTATGTTCAGTATCCAAATATCCCATATTGGAGTTACCTGCCATATTCATGGATCTCATAACAAGCATATAACCAGCAACAATGGCTAAAACACCAACAAATTTATTAAATGTTAAAAGAGCAAAAACAATAATAATAACTACTGTTTTACCAACAATTGTATCTATTAAATTAGCAAATTGAAATGGTATTTTTACATCAATTATAATAAATAAAGCCAATAATATAGCTAACAATGAATGGTGTTTTTCACGCATTAATGATTTTAAAATTTTATTCATATATCATAAACTAATATTTTTTATTTTTTTTAATTTTTTAATTTTTTTTAGAAAAAATTAAAAAATTAAAAAAAATATAAAATTGAATGTTTATTAAAAATATATAAAAGATTAGTAAAAAAATTATATATTCAATGGATGATAAACCAGCAACTTATTTTGGAAACAAAGGTTATACGATTTATAAAGAAAATTTAGAAATCAAAGAACAAGAATTAATAAGAAAAGAATTAACTGTTTCTCCATATGTTCCTAAAAATTCACTACAACAGCCAAAATCATTTCCTGTTTATAGAGAATCTTCTAAAAAAATGTATTTGCCAAGATTTTATGGATATAAAAATTATGGCGTTCCCGAAGAAATCAGAGTAAGCTCTGGAAAAAAAATTAATTTAAAATTTTCTGGTTCTTTGAGACCTAAACAAGTTCCAGTAGTAGAAAAATACATGGAACATATTAAAACAAATGGTTGTGGTTTATTAGCTCTTCATACAGGTTTTGGCAAAACCTGTCTTGGGTTGAACATCATTTCACGTATTAATTTAAAAACATTAATTATTGTTCATAAAGAGTTTTTATTGCGACAATGGGTTGAAAGAATTGAACAATTTTTACCTGATGCACGAGTAGGTAGAATCCAGGCACAAGTTATTGACGTAGAAGATAAAGATATCGTTATTTGTATGTTGCAAAGTTTAAGTATGAAAGAATACCCACGAGAGCTATTTAATGAATATGGACTGACAATCGTTGATGAATGTTTTCCTTTTAAAACAAAAATACATACGTCAAATGGTCCAATGAACATAGGAAGCTTATATGAAAAATGGAGAAAAAATGAAGAATTACCAAAAATATTAAGCTTTAATAGAGAAACAAATAGTTTTGAATATAAAAACATGACATATGCATGGAGAAAAGAAAGAAAAGATTTAATTAAAATAAAAATGTCAAAAAAAGTGATAAACTGTACACCTGAACATAAGATATTGACAGTAAATGGATATATTGAAGCAAATAAATTAAAGATTGGTGATTTAATTATTTCTAAATATGATAAAACGCATATAGACAATATTATATCAAATGGGTTGAATGAAGACCAATTACAAATAATATATGGTTCATATTTGGGCGATGGTAATATAGGAATTACTAAAAAAAACAGATATAGATTACGTATAATTCACGGTGAAAAACAAAAAGAATATTGTCAATGGAAAGCAAAAATGTTTGGTATTAAAAAAATGACATATATTGAAAAAAATGGGTATTCTCAAAAACCTGCGTATAGGTTTCAAACAAAAATATTTGATTTACGCGATAACATTCCAAAAAATACAAAAACAGTTCCTGATTGGATAATTGATAAAATAGATGCTAAAGGTATAGCTATTTGGTTTATGGATGATGGTAGCACTATGAAAAAAAATAATAAAAGAGGTTATATAAGTATTTATTGTAGTATTCATTCTAATAATTTTAATTATGAAACTCACAAAAAATTTGTAAAAAAATTTAAGGAATATGACATAGAATGTAAAATAAGTAAAACAAAAAAAAATTATTATTTACGATTTAATAAAGAAAATTCATCCAAATTAATAAATTTAATTAAACCATACATCCATGAAAGTATGATATATAAAATAAATAATAGATGTGAAAATTATAATTGGTGTGATAAATTTTTAGATTATGGTCTTTTAAAGGTTAGTGAAATAAATTATTTTGAAAATAAAGGAACATATAGCTGCAATAAACCATATGTTTATGACATAGAGGTAAAAGACAATCATAATTTCATAATAGGAACAAAAACACCAAAACAATATATTGATGGTCCTGTTGTTTCAAATTGCCACCATATTAGTTCTGAAGTTTTTAGTAGAGCGTTGTTTAAGATTGTGTCGAAATATATGTTAGGGTTATCCGCAACAGTAAAAAGAAAAGATGGTTTAACGCGAGTAATTAAAATGTTTTTAGGAGAAATTGTTTGTAAAATTGAAAGAAAAGGTGAGGATAAAGTTACAGTTAAAGGAATAAATTTTATATCGGACAATGAAGAATTTAATGAAATAGCTCGCGATTGGAGGGGGCGTGTGAAATATACAACGATGATAAAAAAAATATGTGAATTCAACGATAGAAGTGAATTTATTTTGAAAGTGTTGAAAGATATTATAAATAAAGATACTGAAAATAAAACTCAAATAATGATTTTAGCACACAATAAATCTGTTTTAAAATATTTACATGACGCTATAAAAGATAGAAACTATTCTTCTGTTGGTTATTATGTAGGGGGGATGAAGGAAAAAGATTTAAAAATAAGTGAAGGAAAAAAAGTAATTATTGCTACATATGCAATGGCAGAGGAAGGTTTGGATATAAAGACATTGACAACGTTATTAATGGCTACACCTAGGGTGGACGTAACACAAGCTGTAGGAAGAATTTTAAGAATGAAGCATGATAATACAGAGGTATATGATATTTTGGATCAACATGCCCTATTTCAAAGACATTGGAAAAAGAGGAGGGCATTTTATAAAAAGCAAAAATTTAAAATATTAACAACTACAAATACAGAATATTTTAATGATAAATGGGATTGTATTTTTGATGCTGAAAAGAAAATTTCAAAAAATAAAGGAAAAAAAAAATATAAATCAACAAATTCTTCAAAAGAAACAATTAGTATTAAAACGGACCCTTTATTAATTGGAAAATGTTTGATAGATTAACAAATTTTTAACAAATTTTTAAACAAATTTTAAACAAATTTTTAACAAATTTTTATAATTTTTTATATAAAATTATAAAAATTAATAAAGTGTTTTTTCATTTCCACCCGTATAATGATTGTATCCATCTCCACAGTTTGCATCACTTGATAAAGCTGCATTTGTTCCTAAAATTCTAGCATCGTTACCAGTAAGACCGGAATCTATTGAAGAATATGATATAGAAGAACCCCCTTTTTGGGCTCCATTTCTCTTTCTGGACCTTCGAGTCTTTCTTGACTTTCTAGATTTTCTAGATTTTCTCCTCGGCTTTCTCTTCGGCTTTCTCTTTGGCTTTCTCTTTGGCTTTCTCTTTCTAGACTTTCTTCTAGACTTTCTTCTAGACTTTCTTCTAGACTTTCTCTTTGGTTTTCTCTTTCGGGACTTTCGCTTGCGTTTTTTACCACCACTGCAAGAATTCATATCTTTATTTTGCGTCATGGCAGCATAACTACCTTTAAGTTCGTGAGCAACTGCTGCACCTTCTTTATCAAAACCATATCCACCACTAAAAGAGTGATTAAATCGCTTGGTTGCATGAGATTCCGTCCCGAGTTCTGTGCCATTAAGGCCTCCACCACCTTGTTTGTTGCAATGAGAATAATTTTCACTAGAGGTATATCCTCTTCCCATGTTATTATTGGAATCTTGTTCTAACGATTTAAATGTGTTGCTGTATCCACCACCGCCTTGAATCTCACTACCTTGGATGTCGCTACCTTTGAGAGCGGAACCATCTGCTGAATCGCATCCTTTATTTAAAACTTCGGTGTTACTTGTATTTTGAAAGGTATTATCTGTATTTCCTAGTAAACTACTATCGACTGGCATTATATATATATATTACTTATTTTTTTCTATTTCTAAAATATCATTTAAATTTGAAATTTTATCTTCAATTATTTCTTCGGGTTCCCATAATTTTAACTTTCTATTAAAAACGCATCTAAAAATATATTCTTTTTCTAAAATAAATTTATTTTCTGATATATTTTCAAATTCTTCTTCATCGTCACTTTCTTCTAGATAGTCTAAATTATCGTTTTCTTTTATATTTCTAAATAATTTATTCATGAAAACACTTTTTTTATAGCTAGATATTAATAAGTAAGAATGTTCAATTAATTTATGATTTTTTAAAGCTAAAATAGTATATGTGTCTGGTGCAATTGAAGCCTTTATTAAAAAATTTGCAAAAATATTATAATTAGTAATTTGCTCGTTGTAGAAAATATTAATTTTTTTTGTTAAAAATCTATGTTGAATGGAATACAACTTATATGGTGTATCGTTCATAATTTTAGTTATTTCAGATTTTTTATTTGTCATATTTGGTAATCCAAAAATAATCTGATTATTATTATATGACTTTTGTTTTATATTTTTAAATAAATCTCTTGTTTTTTTTAATTTGTCAAGATTTGTAAAATCGGTTAAATCTTTGTTTTTATAGTATAAACAATCTTCAATATTAAAGAAATTATTATTTTTATATTTGAAAATGGTTCCATATAAAATGGTTCCTTTACCAAAGCATAAATTATTTTTAAAACATCCAAAAGTTGGAACAATTGAACTAATTCTATTTCTATTTTTATCTATTTCTAAAATAAATAAATAATTTTTATTGTTATGATTTTTAAACCAAGCAAAATATTTTTTACCATAAGGTATTGTTATGTAATAATCAATGTTGCGGACTTTATTATGAAGATTTTTTTCATAACAAAGTTCTACTTGTGGGAATTTACTTAATAAAAACTTTTTCTCATTGTAATTCATTTATAATAGAATAATCTAAAATCATTTATATAGATTTTAGAATTTATTTAATAATTGGTGAAATTATTATTACCATTATTACTATCGCTAAATACATCCCCAACATTTTCCAGTTTTGTAGAAGTGCTTGTTTTTGAAAGGTTTTTTAAATAATCTTTTAATTCATTTTTCATAGTTTCTTTATCTAAAGTTTTTTCTTCTGTTTCATATATTTCCTTATATTGTTCAGTCGGTTTTCTTATTAAATCTTTTATTTTCGGAACAGTTAAATTATTTTTAAAATAATTGAAAATATGATGCAATGTAAAAATAAATAAAAATGATATAATAATTTGTTTTATAATCCAAAAAAACATATTATATAGTAATTATATTAACAAATTATTTATATAACTTATTTCTTCTTTAAAAATATAATCATCAATATTTAATTTTGTTTTTGATAAAATATAAAAATCATTTATTTTATCTTTGTAATATTCAATAATTATACTTGTTTCATCATTTATCCTATAAATTTTTTTATCAATGTTAATTTCAATATTATCATACGGTATTTGAAATATATTCTCTTTTTTTAAATTTACATTTATATCATAACAAATTTCATTTTCAGAATTTATTTTAAAATTAATATTAAATCTATATAATTTATTATTAATAAATTTATAAAAGCCATCATTAGTTAATATTTTTTTTTCTTTTTTAAAATCAAATTTGTATTTATTATTTAATTTTTTAATATTATTTTCATTTATGTTTATTATATTTTTTAAATAAATTTTTCTCATTAATAATAATTAATAATATAAACTATTTAAACCAATTCAATAATTTTATATTAATAGAATGGTAAAATTAATAATTATAAAAAAATCAGGTTCTGTAAAAACGAGCAATATTAAATTATCTTCATTAGATTCATTATATAAAAAATGTGGATTTTCAAATGGTAATAATTTTTGCAAAAGACATACATGGAAAATGGAAAACATGTGTTATTCTTTATTTTCAAAAAACAATGGAAATGCTGGTAGTGAAAATAAATTTGATTTACCACCACCAATTGACGAAGAATTATATTTTGGAAACATGGTTTTATTAAAACATGAAAATGAAGAAATAAAATTAGAAGATATTAAAGATTGTGACAAAAATGAGTTTGAAAAATTATATAATTATTTATTTGGTGGATTCGAAGATATTGAAGATTCTGAAGAAGAGGAAGAAGAAGTAGTGGACCCAAAAAATTTAACAAAAGATGGTTATGATAAATCAGATGGTTTTGTTGTTGATGACGATGATGTTGATTTCGAAGATATCGATTCTGAAGACATCGAATCGGACATAGATTCTGAAGATATCGATTCTGTTGATTCAAATGATATAATTCTTTCAGATGATTATGATGATAGTGTCGAAAGTGACGAAAGTGACGAAAGTGACGAAAGTGACGAAAGCGATGAAAGCGACGAAAGTGGTGATGAAAATGATGAAGAAGATAATTCACTAAAAGAAGAAAAATTTATCAGCGACGATGAGGATGATGAGGACGAAGATGATGAGGACGAAGACGATGAAGACGACGATGAAGAAGACGACGAAGACGATGAAGACGACGGTGAAGAAGACGATGAGGATGACGATGAGGACGACGACGAAGAAGACGATGAGGACGACGACGAAGACGATGATGACGACGACGATGATGACGACGACGATGAGGACAGCGAATAAATAAATTGATAATAATTTAAATATTAAATATTATATTAATTATTATGATTGTAAATGACGGGTTAATATTTAGAAATAATATTTCAAAAAAATTTAATATATTTTTTGGGGAAAAAAAGTCAATAAATATGGAAAAGGGAATATATAATTTTGCTATTAGAAAAGCAACAAAACTAAATATTATAAGAAAATGGGATAATAAATACTTTGTTATAATTTATTTAGATAGAATGAAATCATTATTCATCAACTTAAAAAATAATAAAAATTTAATTAAAAAAATAAAAAAAAAAGAAATTAAAATGAAAGATTTATCTTTTATGAAACATCAGGAGTTGTGTCCTGAAAAATGGAAAGAATTAATTAATGCGAAAATAAAAAGAGATAAAAATATGACTTCTGTAAATTTATCAGCAGCTACAGATGAATTTAAATGCTATAAATGTAAAAAAAATAAATGCACCTATTATCAGTTGCAAACACGTTCAGCGGATGAACCAATGACTACTTTTGTATCTTGCCTTGTATGTGGCAATAGGTGGAAATGTTAAAAAATTTAATATAAATTATTCTTTAAATATATATAATGTCTGTGTTAGATATTTCATATACTATAATTTTTGATAATCAAAAAAAAATATCATATAAAAAATTAGGAGTTTATTTTAAAAATTATAATGTTGTTCAAGACATTAGTTCTATATTTGTAATAAAACCAAGCGATAGATATAATAATTATTTAAAAGATTCTGATAAATCATTTAATGATAATCAATATGATTTAAGTTTTTCTGATATTTCTTCTATAGAATTTGCAGATATTTTAAAGGGTGATGGTAGATTAATACCCGGTAAATGGACATTTGGATATAGAACAGATTATTCATCAAATACTAATGATTTATCTGGTGTAAAAAGTGTTTTTATACCATATAGGGATTTTTTGTATGACAATAATAAACCATTAATGATTCGCGACGAAAAAAATAATAATAAATTATTTGTTAATATTAATCATTTAGAATTATTGAAATTTTATAATAATAATAAATTTAACTTTTTTTCATTGGGAAAAAACGATAATGAAGATGCTAGTGGTAATACTTTTTTAAAAACATTTTTTGATTTTATAATATGGTTTCCTGAAGATGAAATAAGTATAAATTTATTGAAAACAAATGCATGGTCTTTACCAGAAAACTATATGGGTGTAATAGCTGACAAAAGAATAAGTGAAACACCAACATACCATACTGACCAAAATCAAAATATAACATTATATGAAAATTTATCAAGTTTCAATGAACCTGGTTTTAGATATGATAATGCAAGTCATGTTGGGAGAAAATTTTATATAAATTATGTTGCAAGAATGAAAATAAATAATTCTCATGAATGCAATAATATTTATTCTCAATATGATTTAATACAAAAAGATATAAGTTTTAATTTTCCTAATGGTCAATCATTTATAAAAATTGATGGTTCATCATATGAAGATGCTATTGATAATTGGGAATTAGAAATATATATATTGGATAATACTTTTTTAGAGAAAACTGATGACCCAAGTGGTGTTTTTACTTATTCCAACACAATCGAAGAAAAAACTGGAATATTATTTGGAATACGAGGTGATGGAGATGACCAAACAGATGCAGTAGGATATACAGCAGCAGATTCAAAAAGCTATATATTTCGGGATATAGATGGCAAATCTTATCATGCTAACTTAAGTTTATACGGTGTAAGAAAGGTTGGTGATAAATATAATGGTGGATTTACAATAAGATATAAAATAAGAAAAAATGAAATTAATAAATATGACGTTTATATTTTTATTAATGATACTTTTGTAACAAAAGTAGATAATAGTGGTTGTAAATTAAATGAATTAAAATATTGGGGATTACCCGATGATTTATATTCAAATCATATGATAAAAAGTATTACGCGAGTGTTCGAATCAAAAATAGCCAGTAATTTTGATAGTGTTTTTCAAGATGATAATACAGATGTATCTTGGAATAACATAGGAAATATTCTAGACGTTGAATTGGGCAATAATACAACTAATAGAATGTTTTCTCAAAGAAAAGGTTTAATAACTTATCCTGTTTTTTTTAAAAATAATTCATCAAATACGTGGACATTAAATGAAGAATATAATTATACTTTTGATGCTGGAGATAACAATACAATAAATTTTCATTTTATTGATTTTTCATTTAATCATTTATATGGAAATGCAAATCAATTATTGGAGTCTACAATGTCAATAAGTTTAAGCAATGATAATGTTAATTGGACACCAATGTCAACTATATGGATGCATAAATCAAACAATTATGTAGGAAATACAATAGGTGGATATTTACCTAGTTTTTATAGTGATTATTATTATCAGGGTAGTGGTATTGGTGGTAGTGGAGGTCCTCCGAAAAATTCTCTAGATGTGAAAAATTGGATAGACGATAAAAATGGTTTTATTTTACCAAAAAATGAAGATTCTGCCGAGAAAATGGCAGATTTATCTTGGAATGATATTAATAAGATAAGAACTGATTATAGATATGCAAAAATAATATTTAAAACTACTAAAGATATTGATAAATCTAAATGGAATATAAAGATATTTATAAAAGAAGATTTGGGATATAAAAAAAGTATTTTGTCAAATTATAATAATATTAATATTGATGGTGCTGATAATCAAATAGAGAGTATTTGTTATGAATTAGATTCATTAACATTAAATAAAAATACTTTTCCAAATAGTAATCAATATTCAAAAAATAATTATCAAATTCCTTACATTTCAAGATATGATTATAAACTACAAGATATAACAAATAATATTATATTAAAAAGTCAAATTGATAAAGATATTCTTTATAATATAAATGATGTTAATTATAATTATAATTCTAAAAGAACAATGAAAGAAGCGATATATTTACCAAAAACGATTGCATCTTTGGATAATGCGTTTTCTATTCGGCAAAAATATAATTACGAATCTAAATTATTAAACGATGCCAATAGTTCAGAAATACCATATATTCCAGGAAAAGCAACAATAAATTTTACAAATACAAATAATACAGTAATTATCACAATACCTCAAAATCAAATAGTTGAATTAAAAAATAGTTTAATAAATTACTGGAGTGGTAAAGATTATCCAACATATGTTAATTTTATATTGTATATATGGTATCCATGGACAGATAAGTATTTGAATTATAATACAAGTGAATATCAATCGGGAATAGATTTATCAAATAACTTAAATATTGAAGGCTGCGATGAAATAATTAATTTAACAATGGACAGTTCTACTTATTATACAATAAACCAAGTTGGTATCCCATTAACAACTTCATTTAATTATATTATTAATCAATTTTCAGGAAGATATCTATTTGCTTGGAGTTATCGGGTATTTCAACCATCTGGTATCTTTAATAATCAAACACCTTTTGATAATTTGAAAGCTGGTAATAGAAATTATATACCAAATATCAATATATTAGATATTAAAGATTTTGTAAAAGATGATTTTATTTATGACCCACAGCACCCGGTAATAACATATATACCAACTGACCAAGATATTTCTTTTAATAAAATTAAAATAAGTTTAACTACCAACGAGGTTTCTAATTTTAATGAAAATATAAAAAAATATAGAAGAAGTTTAACATCGCAAAATTGTGATATATCATCAATCGAAATAAAATTTTATGTTTGGACGCCAAACAATGAAAAACATACAAATCCTAGTGGCTGGGAATTGCCTTCTGATTATTATGGTGTAACTGACCAAAGAACTATAACAACCCCGTATAGGTTCCCTAGCTTACAATACGGAATTTCTGATATTAATTGGGACCCACAATATACATTAAACAATCGAACAGAATTTGGTTATAATATTGATTCATCTGGTGTTATTATAAAAACATATGATATATCTTCAGGAAGTAATTTTTATATTGGGGACTTATCAGGAAATGAAAAAATTGAATTTGATATATCATATGGTATGATTTATTTTCACCCAAACGATGGAAAAAAGGATACAATAAACCAAACAATACCAAATCCTTATAAATATAAGAAAAATAGTATATTTGGGGTGCCTTATTTATCTCGATGGGGATTTAAGATTTTTGAAGATTTATCTTTTAAAGATTCATTAACTGATAGCGTCAGTGATGTTTTGATAAAACCAATAACAAGCAATGATATATCTTATAATGGACAATATCCTGTTATTTTTAAAGATAGTTTAAATGGAAATTATGCGGATAATTTTGAAGGTGTTCAAGTGTTTGATGCAGGTATAGATAAAACAATATCTTTATTAATTGAAGAAATAAAATTCAAACATACAATAAATAACGATTCAAGTATAACATATAACGATAGATTAGCTTTATTGGTATCAGATTTATCGGAAAATGATTTTAATCCAATCCAAATAAAATGGATGCATAAATCAAATTTATTCCAGGGAGATATTTCAGGCGGGAGTAACAGTAACGGACAATTATATTATAATGATGTAAATGGTTTTATATTTCCAAAAGATAAACTTACAGCTGTTAGAAATAATAAATCAAGTCCTACGGAAACAAATGAAAATGACTTTGAAAATTTAAATTTAATAAAAACAGATAAAAGATATGCTAAATTTAGATTTATAAGCGATGATAATTCAAATGCGTCGGGATGGAAAATAAAGGTATTTACTAGTGAAAAAAATCCAATAAATGTTATAGAAAGTAGAGTAAAAAAACAAGAAGGAAATATTGGTAATTCAGAAACTGATTTTAATTTTAATTTTAATTTTAATTCTGATTATTATTTAGAATTGGATAAATCAATAAAAAATGCTTTCCCAGGAATTGAAGATTTTAAAGATTTTGTAAATAATGGGATAAATCTTGGATTTCAAAAAAAAAAACATTATTTAATTATTAAAATAAATGATATATTATGGCAATTTGTTATAAAAATACCACCCACAGGATATATTTTTGATTATTTAGATGAAAATGGTAATGTATTAGGTCAATTATCACCTGTTAGTAATATAATAATTGGCCCTAATAATACAAACTTAAAAGCGGATGAATTGGGATATAGTTTAAACTCAACAATGACATTTGATAATACTCCTATTAATTTTGATGAAAACGTATCTTCAACATCTTTGGATGGTGGTAGAAAATATATATTATATATAAGAAAATCGACAGATAGTGAAAAACTTTTTTTCAATAAATTTCAAAAAAGTAATGTTATTCAATTTACAAGTAATGAAATAAATACTAGATTATCCGATTGGTATCCTTTAAATACCAACTATGAAACTTCTACAAATAAATATAATTATGGAACATTATTTGATACAGAAGATGTTGAACTAGAAAATGTAGCTATAATTGAAGAAATAAAAAAAATAGACCATTGTAGTTTATGTCGCACAATAACAAAAAGAAAAAATAATAAAAATTTTAAATTGCGTTATGCAGACAAAGTTAAAATAAATTTTAATTTGGCGAGCAGGATTAGAGAAAATTGTAAATAAATTAATTATATTTATATAATATAATTAATGCCAATAATAGAAAATATTACAAACATTGAGGTTTCGAATGATATAACTGGTAGTAATTTAATGAAGCTTTATATTTTTAAAGAAAATTTAATACAGTTATTATTAATTTCAAAAAATATATGGAATACTATTAATATAAATAAATCAACAGATAATATTTTTAATTTGTTTATTATTTCATTTTCTGAAACTAATATTCAGTTGGAAATTCGACCAAACGTCGAATTTTCAAATTTTAATGGAACTAAAAAAACATTAAATAAAATTTTCATTCAAAAATCAAATTATTATGATAACTATGAAAAAGGATATGTTTCATTTAATGTTATAGGCTATAATTTAGGTGGTATATGGTATTCCGTTAGTGAATATTATAAAAATCAAAACTATGATAAATTAACGTTTATTTCTGGTTTTAAAGGTAATATTATAACAAAACCAAGTGTAAAAAAAATATTATTTAAATTAAAATTTATTTCTCAACAAGAATATCAAAATATTAGTATGGAAAATTTGATTTATTTTTCAAATAAAAGAAATTATTTTGGGTATACTAACGATACAAAATTAGAAATAGAATGTTTCCCATTAATTAGACCATATTCAGATATAATTGTAACTCCAAAAGTTGATAATATTTCAAATAATAATACACAATTAATATATTTTGAAAATAATGATTCGTTTACGATAACATCTGTAAAATTAAACGAAAAAATTATTATAAAAAAAATTTCAACTATTACATTAAGAATAACTGATAATATTGGAGAGAATTTATTGTTCAATTTTTCCACATTAGGTTCAAATTTATATAATTTGGACTACAATTATAATAATAGTTATTATAAATTCAAATTTAATATAATAAGCTTAAAATTTGTAACGAATAGAAATTTGAATGGTGTAGAAAGCGACCAATCCGATAATAAAATTTTAATAAATAAACATACAAATAATATCAAAAACAATCAAATACTTGAAGAAAATAGTGATTTTAGTGGAAATTTATTTAATTGGGGAACGCAATTACCACTAATTACAAATCATTCATATTTGGAACAAAGGGTAGTAGGTATAACAAAAGAAGAATTAAATAGTGCAAATTTTAAATATAAAGATTTAAAATTTAAACTGCTTGTGCAAAATAGAAACTCTAGTATTTTAGATATTTATATTCAAAATTATAGTTTATTGGCAGTAAAAAAAATATTATCAAATACAAGTAATTTTGGAGAAGTCGATTTAAGTGACAATGTATTACAAATTATACCAAAAGCAAAAAATGATACCGATGGCAAGAAAGCTTTTATAGGTTATAAAATATTAGAAAGCAATTATCAAATTTTTAATAATTTAATAATACCCGAAACATATGTTGAAGTAGCTGGGATAGAACCAAATATTGAGAAAGTTTTAATTAATTTAAATAGTTATACTTCTTCGAGCACTTCATATTCATCAAATATAAAATTGAGTGTTGTTGATAATGATTATTATAATAATATAGAAATCAAAGATGGAGAAAACCATGTTTCAAATAATAATGAAAAAAATCCAATTATATCAACAATAAAACAAGTATTGGTGTTAAATTATAAAGTATATGTTGTTGAAAATAATTTGAAATTCGAAAGGTTAAATAACGGTGATAATAGTATTTTGGATTTATCAGGAAGTAAAAGTAATTTATCTAACTTCAATCCTTCATTTACATCATTGGAAGATGAAATTTATTATTTTGATTTGAGCGATGAATCCAATAAAGGAAAAAAAATAAAATTTTTTTTAGATAGTAATTGCCAAACAGAATTTCTAGATTTATCAGGAAATCTTTTTTCTTATGCAACATATTCAAGAAATTATGAACCGGGTGAAGAAGGTTCTTTTATTCAATTATCAATACCAAGCAAAAATGAAGCAATTATAAACAATAGTGAATTTTTTTATGCTTTAATAAAAAAAAATTATTTTAATATAAATCAAATAGATTCTTCGGGTAATATTAAAATAACAGGAAGAAAAACTTTATTCCATGGAGAAATTACAGTAGAAAATATAAATAAAACAAACAATGGTGGATTATTAAAATACAGTAATATAGAAGGTGATTTTTATGATCCAAATAGCAAAAAACCGTTAATTCCTATTGACTTAAGTTATAATGATGCCACTATTTTTGACCCATTAAATAATTATTTTAATAGATATCAACAATATCAAAATATAGATATTAGCGGAGGAATAACACTTTCATCAAATAATGTTAAAAATTTTACAGGTGATAATATTGTTTATTTTGGTGAAACATTAAACCAATTTGATTTTGCATTTTATTTTAAAAATATTAATTTGATACATGGTAAAATAAAAATTGGATTTTCTACCATTTATAATAGTGATTTATTTACTACAAAAGACCCAACCCAAACATCAACTCCACAAAATAATGAAAATACAAAAAAAGATGAAACCGAAAATGTGAACGTAGTACCTGACGACCAAAAAAGATACTTAAAAAAAATACCATTTGATTTGTCAAATGTTGAACTTAACGGTATTACAAATAATAAAAATGATACTAATTATATTGTTTATAATTCTAAAAATTTTGATGCAAATATGAATAAAACTGAATTCTTAATGAAATATGCCCCTGAAACAGGTGGTTTTGTAAGTGTTGACCGGTTTTCAACTGGTGATTTGAGTGATTGCAGTCAAAATATATTTCTGGCAGCTGACATATCTAATTCGATTACCTACATGGCTTTGTTAATAATAGAAGAAGATTTGTTTGGTATTTCAAGATTTGAAAAAATAACAAATTCAGATGCAAAAATTTCTTCTTCATTATCAAGTTCAAGTCTAGTTTCTACATATAAAGATACTGATACAGATAACCAGGGTTCGACGGTGCCAACAGATATATCGTTGAACTTTGCGTTTGTCCGAAAGAAATTTAATTTTAAAGCTGATATTAGTGGTATAAGTCGAAATGATGATATTTTTTTATTTGAACCTTTAGATTATTCAAATAATATTTTAAATCATGATTTAAACTATAATGAATATGTGGTAGGTATGTTTGATGACAATAATTTTGGCAAGATAAGCATGTGTAAAATTAAATTAAAACAAACAAAACCCTTTTTCATCAATACAATTAATAGTGGTATAGTTGTAGATAATTCTATAATAACGAGTAAATGGGTGAGTGGTGATTTCGGGTTATATGAGACTAAACCTAGGGATTTGGTTTCGCGATATATTGATATTTCACAAAACACAGTAAAAATGAATTCAAATATTAGTTTAAATAATTTTAAATTACCATTATTTGATAGTAATACATTCAATGAATTTACAGTAGAAGTAGAATATTTTAAATGTTGGTTGAAAGATGGCGTATACAACAATCCAGAATCTAAAATAATATATAAAATTAATAGAAAAGACCCTAGTGGAAATCTTTCAAAGTATGATACATTATCAAGTCTTGAAATAGCAAAAAATAATGAAAGGTTTGACCCAAACAAACTTTTAATTATAAATGTTGATTTAAGTGGTAATATAAAATTTGAAAATTTAAAATCAGGGTTAAATTTCATTGGTGAAAATTTGAGTCAACGGGCTAGAGCTTATAAAGTAACATATCAAATAGAAAATTATTTAACAAATGATATACTTAATGAAATAGCTACAAATCAATTATATAATTTTAATGACAAATTATCATCAACACAACTTGGAAAAACTGTTTTAAATATGAAATACTTCTCTCTTAAATTACCAGATACAGTTAGCGATGCTTCAAAAAATGAATTTAATACATTTTTGAATACAGCTAATCCTACAGGACAGGTATTAAATAGAGTTGTAAATAAACACAATCCCATAACTGTTAATGAAATTTCATATCAAGACACAGACCTTTCAAGTGCTCAATTGAGTAAAACAGGAGTTGGTTATATTAATTATATAACAAAAGAAATTATAAATAATGAAATAGATTTGTCAGGAGCTTATTCAAATTTGTCAGGTCCTCAAATCTATTTTAATGTTGTAGACGTCGAAACAATTAGTGATTTAAATAGCGTTATAAGAAATGAAAAAGATGTTTATTTATTTTGGAATTTTAAAAATGATAATTTAAGTGTTACAAATAAATTTAATATTTATCGCTCTCAAAATCCAACAAACAAAGAATATATATTAATAGCTTCAACTACAAATAAAGATTATACTGATGTTAGAGCTATACCTTATTTAACAGTTGATTATAAAGTAGAATCTGTAATAGTTTGGGAAGGGGTAGAAATGGTTACTGGTTTTAAAGAAACAAAAAATTTCATTTGTGAAAACAATACATTTGAATATGGGCGATATAATAATACAACAAAAAATGTGAAATTATATCAACCAATAAATACATCATGTAAAAAGATTGGTATGGTTGGGATCGCTACAACTGGTAATTTATTCCCAAACTCCGAAGTTTTAACAAAAGCACAAATATATTCTACTCTATCAAGAGCTAAATTTAGACCATTTCGATAGTTTATTCAAGTATTTCCAAATCATTTAAATCCCAATATTCACTTTTACCATTTGGCAAAGGTCTTCGCACAATAAATGGAATTTTTTTTTGTTGCAATTCCATTTTTGCAATTGTAATACCATCTATAATATTATCGGGAATATCAATTAAAATATCAGCACCTGAATTTATTTGCGTAGCTCTTAAACCTATGATTTTAGCTCTTTCATAACGTGTCATTATTGGAAGTGTTGTATGGTTAACATCGTCAATAAGACCATCCTTGTTTCTTTTTATAATAATTTTTGAATTCAATTCATTGTTGTTTAATTGTTTTATTTCGGGGTGATATTTATCAAGTATATTATATTCTATATTATTTTCTATTTTCACTATATCATCGTCTTCTTCATCGGAAGACAACTCGATTTCTTTATTTTCTATATCAAATAAAGTCTCTTTTAAAAATATTTCTTCTTTTGTTTCTCCGAAAAAATTTGTTCCTTCGTTTTCCTCTTTGACTTTTTCTTTTACTTCTTCTTCCTCTTTTACTTCCTCTTTTACTTCCTCTTCCTCTTTTACTTCCTCTTTTACTTCTTCTTCCTCTTTTACTTCCTCTTTTACTTCTTCTTCTTCTTTTACTTCCTCTTCCTCTTTTACTTCCTCTTTATCTTTTACTTCTTCTTTTACTTCTTCTTTATCTTTGACTTCTTCTTTTACTTTTACTTTTACTTCCTCTTTTACTTCCTCTTTTACTTCCTCTTTTACTTCTTCTTTTACTTCTTCTTTATCTTTGACTTCTTCTTTTACTTCTTTATCTTTTTTGCTTTTTTTACCATTATTAGAATTATTGCTCATTTTATATATATTATGATTATTTTTAATATATATAAAAAATCAATTTAATAAAAAAATATATATTTTTTTATATTAATTATTTTTCCAAGAATTATTGCATGAGGTACATAAATATATATATTTCATATTTTCATCATCGTATCTTAAATATATAATTTCACCTTGGATATCTTCTTTTGTTTCCCCTTTGTTACAATCAGCATTTGGGCATTTTATATTTCTAATTCTGGGCAATGTTGGGTCTAATTTAGTATATTCATTAATAATATTTTTATATGTTTGTTGTTTTTTTTTAATATGTGTTTTTGAAACACATATTACTTCACTAGATTCATTTACAATATTTTCCTCTTTATTACCACATTTTCTACAATAATGTATCAATGATTCTTCACCCTCGTTAGTTATTTTAAGATATAACATATTACCACAGTTATTACAAAAATGCATTTTATTATATTATTAAAATATTATATTTAAAATATTTTCAATTTAAATATTTATTTTCATAAAATTTTCATAAATAGTTTTGTAATTAATTTCGCATTTCATCCGTCCATATAAACTTATTTCTAGTATTTTATTATTTTCTTCATTATTTTTTAATTTTTCTATATTTTTTAAAATATTATCTTTATTTTTTTTATAATTTTCTAAAATAATTTCTTTGAATACATCGTTTAAATTTTCTACAATTTTTTTATTTAAAACAGAAATAATTGCTGTATTATAATTTGAATATTTAATAATTTCATTGTATTGATTAAAATATTTATATTTTTCAGTAATACCCGGTTCATTTAATAATGGTTTATTGTGAAATAATGTTACTAAATTTAATAAAATAGTTCTTATTGTTTGACAAGATGTCCATTGTTCACCATTCCATGTATTTAAAAGCGATAAACAAACCTTGCCATTTCTATATAAGTTTGGGTGAAATCTAATACCATGTTCATTTGTTAAATATTCCACAACAGGTGGTTTATATGGGTAATCTTTTTTAAAATTAAATTTAAAAAAGTAATAACCGTAATTGTATATTGTATCTTCGGGGCCAATTATCAAAGCATAACCAGATAACATGTTATTATCATCATGTTTATAATAAATGTTATTGTCATTTAAAGGATTTTTAATAATATCTACAACATCTTTAGCTAATCTCTTTTTATTTGCAATATTCATAATAGTAATTTATCACTTTAACTTTTAAATGTATTTAATAATAGATATTTCTAATATTATTCAAAATTCTCATTTTCATAATTCTCTCCAAAAATTAAAATTGAATTTCGAAAATATATAAAAAAAATTTATTAAAAAAAAATATCTATAATCGTTATACATGGAGTATGGCAAATTCACAAATTTTATAAATCATTATTTTATAAAAAATGGTGAAAAACCAACTCATACAAGGATAGGGAATAAAAATTTAAATATTAAAGGTGGTGCTTATAATATAGATTATATTGATGAAAAAATTTTTAAGATGTTTTTAAAAAAATATACTACCCATGTTTTTAAAAATAAAGGAGGTGAATATTTGACAGAATTGCAAGATAAAGAAAATGGTGGGCCAATTTTAATAGATTTGGATTTCAAATTAAATAAAAATATTAAAGAGAGAATTTTTGACGACGATGTTATCAGTGATATAATAGAAACGTATATTGATAAAATTAATTATTATTTTGATTTGGAGAAAATAGACACATTTGAAATTTTTGTTTTATTAAAAGATGATATGGTAATTGAAAAAGATTATATAAAAGATGGGATACATATTCAAATTAATTTGAGATTAAAACATGATAAACAAATGTTTTTAAGGGAAAAAATAATGAATACGATAAATGATGAAATATTTAATCCGAGTGGATTTGAATTTATAAATAATTTGGATGATATATTTGACAATAGTATATCAAGTGGCAATACAGGTTGGTTGATGTATGGTTCAAAAAAACCTGGTGGAGAACCATATAAATTAAAATACAAGTTTACGGTGCAAAATGACAATGATGGTGATTTTGACATTATTGAAAATAATATAAAAGAAGAAAAAAATAAAGTATTGGTTAAAAAACTATTAATTAGAAATAAGAATATTGATGAAATTTTTATAAAAAATGAGTTTGAAAATGAAATTAAAAAAACAAAAAAGGTAGAAAAAAATACTGTGATTATAAAAGAAACCCATATAGGTAAAGATTGGATTATCAAAAGTTTTAAAAATATTTTATCACAAGAACAGTGTAATAATGTTATTGACATTATTTTATCGAATGAATCAAATAGTTTATCAAATATAAAAGAGATGAATGACTATATAATGTTATGTTTGGGAGAAAGTTATTATGACCCATATTCAAGATGGATTCGAGTATTATGGGCTTTAAAAAATATTAATGTATTATTATTCCCATTCTTTTTAGAATGGTCTTCGCAATCAGATAAATTTTGTTGGTCAGATACAGACAATATAGAGTATATTTATAAAGAATGGCACTGTAATAAAGGTAAAGGATTAACAGAGGGTTCTATAAGGTATTGGTCAAGAGAGGCAAACCCATCAGAATATAAAATTATTAGAGATAATACTACCAAATATTATATTGAAAAGACGTTGGAAGGGAAGGGGACAGATAATGATATAGCGACATTAATTCATCATTTACTGTTCGACAGGTATAGATGCACATCTATTAAGAGCAATAGATGGTATCAATTTACAAATCATAGATGGATTGTTTCGGAATCGGGGACGGGTTTAAGAAGAAAATTTTCAAGTATGATATCACCTTTATATATACAAAAACAGACAGCTATTATGGAGAAAATAAGAGAGGATTCTGAAATGACACAAGAAACACAGGATAGATTAACTACAGAAGCTGCAATTTATAATAAGATATCAATGAGATTAAAGGATACTAGTCAAAAAAATAATATTATGGTTGAATCAAAAGAGTTGCATTATGATAACAAATTAGAGGAGATGTTGGATGAAAACCCAATGTTGATATCTTTTAAAAACGGTGTTTATGATTTTGAACAAGAAATTTTTAGAGATGGTATTCCTGAAGATTACATATCTAAATCTACAAATATTGATTACATAGATATTGATGAAAATAATGAAGAACATAAAAAAATAATGTCTGAAATTAAAGATTTTATGGCAAAATTATTTCCAAATGAAAGATTGCGTGAATACATGTGGCAACATTTGGCATCATGTTTGTTGGGAACAAATCAAAACCAAACCTTTAATATATATACGGGGGTTGGTAGTAACGGAAAATCTGTATTTGTAAAATTATTTGGGATGGTTTTGGGTGATTATAAAGGGACAGTCCCAATTAGTTTAATTACACAAAAGAGATTAAGCATTGGTGGGACATCGTCGGAAGTTGCACAATTAAAAGGTTTAAGATATGCAGTTATGAATGAACCATCTAAAGGTGACGTTATTAATGAGGGTATTATGAAAGAAATTACAGGTGGTGATCCTATTCAAGCAAGAGAATTATTTAAAACAAGCATAACATTTATCCCAATGTTTAAGTTGGCCTGCTGTACTAATACATTATTTGATATTAAAAGTAATGATGAGGGCACGTGGAGAAGAATTAGAGTAGTAGATTTCGAGTCAAAATTTATAGATAATCCAAGCGAAGACCCTGAAAAGAAAGAATTTAAAAAAGATAAAACATTGGAAGGTAAATTTGAATCGTGGGCTCCAATATTTGCAAGTATGTTAATTAAAAAGGTTAACGAAACTAAAGGTAAAGTTGAAGATTGTGACGAAGTATTAGTAGCTAGTAAAAAATATAGAGAAAACCAAGATTATCTTGCTAAATTTGTTGCAGATAAAATACGAAAATCAGTTCCTGACCCAAATAATCCTGAAAAGCAAAGTAAAATATCAAAATCGGTTATTCAAAAAGAATTCAAGGAGTGGTGGAGTCGAGAATACGATACAAAAGCTCCAAAAGGAAAAGAATTAATTGAATATTTGGAAAAAAAATTAGGACCATACCCCGGGACAGGACAGGGTAGGGGGTGGGCTGGATATGAAATAATATATGATGAATATGATGATGAAGATTAATTTAAAAAATAAAAAAAAAATTAAAAAATAAAAAAAAATTAAAAAATTAAAAAATTAAAAAATTAAAAAATTAAAAAATTAAAAAATTTAAAAAATAAATTTATTTTAAATTTTTTATTGTATAATAGACGAATTGTTTTTTAAGGTTTCGGCTGTATCTTTTAATATGTCTTGTAAATTACCTTGTTTTTTTTTTAAAACATATTTTGAAATAATAAATAACCCAAAAGTTAAAAAACCGATTATTAAAAGAAAAATAACGTATAACACATCAATTTTTAGATGACCTAAATTATTCAAAATTGTTTTGTAAATGGTGCTTATTAAAAAATATGGTATAATTAATAATATAAATAAAAACCCATAGATTTTTTTTTCTTTATGTTTTTTCTTATATATTATAGTAATAACTGTTATAGAAACCATAATAACATAGAAAATTTTTAAATAGTATAATATATTTTTTTTAAAATCATAATCATTATTGTAAAATTGTGAAATTCTTTTGTTTAATTTTTCTTTTTGGACAATATTTTCTATTTTATTTTGAATATCATGTAAATTATCTTGATAAAAATCAGTAGCTTGGTCTAAATTTTTTTTTGTATTAATATTTGTTTCTAATATATTAATCTGGTCAAGAATAATATTTTTATACTGATTTAAATCATCTTTAATACTGGTTAATTCATCTTGTATTGTAATTGTTGGACCAGGTATTGTGGTTTCTTCATCGTAGCTAATATTTTTAGAAATATTAGCTATATACTCTTCATTATTTAAGTTATTTTCTACATTTGTAGGTAGCCCTTTTAAAATAGTCATTTAATATATTATATAATTATATTAATTAAATTAATGAATATTTTAAAGAATCAGAAAAACATAGTTCTTTAGAATCGTCTGCAACAACATTGTTAATATTGCTAAATCCTTCATCTTGGTTTGCGGTATTTTGTGCTAGTTGTTGTAAATCAACGTCGCATTTACCATACCCTAACATTTTTCTTAAAGATAAAGTATTTTTGCTTTCTTCTACAACAGATTCCGTTTTTCTTTTTGGAAATGAAAATTTACTGTAGTCAATATTATTTCTCCGCGAATTCCAATACAATCTTTGTATCACCAATAATAATGTTATAGAACTAATAATAACAATTATTATTTTAGTTAAAAAATCAGGAAGCATGTTTTTCGAATTCATAAAAAAAATCAATAAAACGAAAAAAGAACCATAGACAATTGTTTTTAAAATACTGCGATGTTCTCTATTTTTTTCAAATTCATATTCTCCTATTTGCGCTAGTCTTGTTTTATTATTTTTTTCAGCTTTTAACTTTTTTAAAGTATTCCTAGCTTTTTCCAATTCTAATTTTAATTGTTCAGACATATCTCGTTGATTACCTAAATGCTGACTATTATAATTCAAATCATTATTAGCATCTGTATATAAATTCTTTAAGTTTTCCATTAATGTTTTCCTTACATTTTTTAAGTTTGCAATATAACTTGTAATTTGTGTTTGTTGGTCTGTTCTAGTAGCATCACTTTGATTTATTTTCGATAATTCATCAAATAAATATGTCTCTATTACTTGCAATTCTTTTAATTCTTCTTGAATTTTTTTATGTTTATCATCTAATTCAGCATTATAGTCTTCATTAGCGCCCATTTATATATATTATATATTTTTAAAAAATTTAAAATCTTCGAATTTTATTAAGTGCTGCAAATCCTAAACCTAATGCTAAAATCAACCAAATATATATTCTTAAATCATATGCTCTTTTTTTTAATTGACCATCGCTAACTTTCATATCTAAAGTAAGCTTACTTCTTTTTGTAAATCTATCAATTTCATTTTGTATAGATTTATATGTTAGCGCATCGTCTTGATAATCAGTTATTAATGTTGTTTTATCATTTACCAAATTAATATTATATATTTTTAAACTTTTAACAATTTCTAATATATCATCGGCCAAACCAAGTAACTCTTGATTAGTGTTTGATAAAGTTGTATATTTTTCAACTATACCTCTTTGTTCTTCATTTGTAGGTGCATTAGTTGCATCTTCGCATGCTTTAATGTTCAAATCACCAGTTTGATTACAGTTTTGAATATAATCACCATTAAAAACATATTTGGGTGCACCAAATTTACCACCACCACAAATAGTACAACCTTTTAATATAGAAGTTCCTTTTGAATCTGTTTTAAGATTTCCACCATTGCAACCATCGACTGAACTCGGACAACTATAATTACTATCTTTATCTATAAATGTATTTTCAGCGTCTTTAATGTATGGTCCTTTAAAAGTACAACCAGCAAAACAAGCTTCTTGTTTTGTTCCTTCATTATTTTCTGCACATTTGGTTTTACAAGTTGTAACTTTTTTTTTTAAATCGTTAAATTCTGTTATAAAACTAGAATAATCAGTTTCATATGTCGTCAGTTTCGTATTATATGTGTTTTTTTTTTGATTAAATTCTTCTATTTTGGCAGATATTAATGTAGCATCATCATCTGTAAATCCAGATAAATCAGGATTAGTAAGTCCTTCTTTAAAACCTTCAACTATATTTCTATTATAATGAATTAAATTATATTCTAAATTATTCAAAAACTTTCTTCTGTTTTTTAATAATGCATTTCCTTGTTTCAAACTATTTTCTATTTCAGGAGATTCACTAGGAAACATTTTTTTATTTTTAATATGTTTATCATAATTAATAAAATAATTATATATCTTTTTCATATATAAATATTATTTATATTTTTATTTTTTCATAGTATACAAACTCAAAACCAATACAGTTATTAAACTTACACCCCAACCAATATATTGCATATTACTAGCATCTACTAAATATTTATTATCTCTAACATTACCATCTAAAGAATAAAGCTCTTTTTTTAAATTTTTTATTTTTTCTCTATCCGCTGTTAAATCTTCTATTATTTCATCTAAACTTTTTTTCTGTTCTGCTATTTTAGTGTCATCTGCGTTTGAATTATCTTTAACACTATTTATAATTTCTTTCATCTCAATTGCTATTTGAGTTAACTCATTGTTTAACTTGTTTAATTCTCCCTCCTTTGTTAATGTATGTCTAACACATTCATTCCTTGGGCCTAGGTCGGCACCGGTTTTAATCATATTAAATTGTATATCACTTATTGTTTGGCTTATACCATTTGGACATGAATCATGTCTAGCATCACCTTGTTTAAATTTGTATTTTTTTCCCAAATCATCTAACCATGCTGTATCACCAATGGTTGCCGCTTGTATAACTTTACCAGTTGTTTGAATATGTTCATCTCCACATTTTTCATAAAATGTTTGCCCACCAACCACTGTTGTCTGTAATGGCATACCAACTTTTAATTTAAGTTTTTGCGTGTCTGTTATATTTTTCGAAGGTGCCAAACATACATGATTTTGAGCCCCCGATGATAATTTTCGCATTACACCTTTTCTAGAAATGTAATAGTGTTCCTTTTCCCATGTCGCTGTTTTCCCCAACAATGTTGAAATATCTATATCAGATACTAATTTTTCTTTTATATATTCATCGTATATAACACCATACGTATTCAATTTAGCATTAAATCTCGATTCTAATTCTTGCATTGTTTCGTCATTTTGATTAGCATTACCTTCAATAAATCCTTCTTTATTATTAAATAATTCTAAAAATTTAAATTTATTAAACTTAAATTTTTTCCCTTGGATATTGCAAAGGCTATTCATCTTTACATTAAATATAGAAAATTACTTTAATAATTTATAAATGAATAAACCTAAAATACCATATGATAAAAAATAGTAAATTAAAAATAAATTATCTTCAATATTTCTATCATATATATCCAACTTATAAACACTGGAAGAATTTTTTTTGCCTTTATTAATAATATATTCACCCAATTTTTTATCTAATTCTAATTTATTTTCTTCAAAACTAGAATTTTTTTTATTTATTTCTTTTTGTTCGCTTAAATTTTCAGCCATAGTTTCTTGATATATATTATTTAGTTCCTTCCGTATATCTGATAATGCTTTTTGGATATATGAGTCTTCTGATAAAAGACTATGATAATTCGGTGTATCTGTTTTTTCTTTATAATATTTCTCTAAATTTATTATTTCTCCCTCTAAATTACTTAAATCTTTAATATTTTTAAATATTTCAGAATACCATCGATTTTTAACATCATTTGCTGTTATTTCTCCTAATTCATCCGATATTCTTTGTTCTGTTAAATATTTTGCGATTAAATACCAATTATCACCCACTTCAGTATGTTTTTCAATTAATTTATAATCATCATCACGAGTCCAATTGACCATATATATATATAATCAAGAACATAATCTATAATATTTCGATGTTATTGAAGTTTTACTTGACCGAGTGATTTCACATAATTCACCTGGTCTCAACCCAAGTGCTTTTGCAATAGGGTCGAACCTCGAAATTTCAGGTAATTCACTATCTTGCATAATTTTATATTTTTCATAAATTTTTTCTTTTTCCTTTTCATTTAAAATTTTATGTTCGGGCACCATACAATGATCAAGAATATTAAATAAAAGTTCACTGATTTTTAAAATATTTATATAATGATTATCTTTTATAAATATAAATTCCATATATTCTTCTAAAGTTTTGTTGATATTTTGGTCTTTTATAATAATTAATAACTCATCATCTTTATCTAAAACTTCTTCTAAATTGTAAAGGTCATCTATATAATCATTTATATGCGTATCTCTAACTTTTGGAAATGTTGAATTTCCATTTTTACTTGTTACGTGGTATTTTACATAAATTTTTTTATTATTCTTTTTGGACAATAACATATCTAATTGTTTATTTGCATACATGGTTTGTATTTCATTAATACCAAAATTGTTGTAATCTGAAATATCAAACCCTCTTTTTTCTAAAATATTTAAAAGATTTTTTCTAGATTTATATATTTTTGATACGGTAAAACTAGTTTGTTTTTGATTATTCATTTAATTAATTATATTATTATTTTTTAAATATTTTAATAATATCATTTTAAATATTTTATTAGTTCAATTTAAACTTTTTATATACTTTTTATATACTTTTTATATTTTCTTCTTCTTTATTATCTTCATCTTTTGATTCTTCTTCTGGTAAAGATAAAAAGTTTAATTCTTCATTTGTTTTGTCTTCACTAATTACTTTTCTAGTTTTTGTTTCATTGTCGCCTTCATTGTCGCCTTCATTGTCGCCTTCATCGTCATCTTCATCGTCATCTTCATCATAACTCTCTTCATCACCCATGTCAGGAAAGATTTCTTTATTAACCATATCAGGAAAGATTTCTTTATTAACCATGGTATTACCTTCAAATGACGGTGGTCCATAATCGGGTGATAACGATGTTTCTTCTTCAATTGTATCTAATTTTAATTCTGCAGTTTCACCAATTTTTAAATTTCTAGGGTCTTCTAAAGAAGAAATACCTGTTAATAAATCATCTTTTTCTTTCATAAGAACCTCGCCTGTTTTTGGATTTCTTATTAAATATTCATTGTCTCTTTTATCAAATCCCATAATTGTAAAATTATCTTTTGAAAATAATTTACCCCTTTGTCTTAATTTGACAATTGAGCCAACTTCTAAATTATCTGATAATTCATCTTGTAAATTGTTTTCCAATATGTCTTTTTTACCTATTGTATCCAAATCATCATCATCTTCTTCCATTTTTTTTCTTTGTGTTTTTAATTCACCATCATTTATTGTATCAAACACTCTTTCTTTGTCTGCTTCCGTTCTATCTTCCCATCTTCTATTATTATCAACAACTATACTTTCGGTTTTAAAGCTTTTATCTATATCACCTAATGTTTGTTTGGTTTCAGGGTATTTCCAATTATCCAATCCGTTTTCCGTGTTGTATTTTACAGGAGCATTCTTGTTTATTTTGTAACCGAATGTTTTTACAAAATCATTCATTTCTGTTTTATTTTTTCGAGACATAAATCCATTATCTATAAGTTTGTGACCATAATATAAAGTTGTTAATTTATCAACGCTATCTTCAGTTATTATTCTCATTTGAACATTCATTGTTTTTAATTCTTGCATTAATAATTTAAAAGCATAAGGAACTTTTACAATGCTAAAGTCTTTACCATATATTGATTTCTGCACAATATTTTTTTCATTATCTAAATTACCAACGAATTTCAATGGACCATCAGCAACCGGACTTAAAAAAAGGTTCCGGTCTTCGTTGTATATGGCAATTGTCCCCGTTTTGTTACAAACAGCCATGTAAAATTGGTCTCCCCGAACCATCATGGATTCCATTGTAAAGTTACTTAAACCGTGTGCTATCAAGCAATCTCTGTCCATTTCACCTATTCTTAATCCACCATCATTTGCCCTCCCACCAACTGTTTGTCTTGTTAATACTGACCGTGGTCCGCGAGCTCTATAATTTATTTTATCTTTGGGCATATGTTTCAATCTTAAATAATATGTTGGTCCCAGATAAATATCGCACTCTAATTGTTCACCTGTCATACCATTGTAAAGAATTTCATTACCACTACTGTGATAATTATTTTCTGTTAAAATATCACCTAAAATTTTATTTTTTGGTCCTTTATTAACAAATGCTGTGCAATCACCAAAAGCTCCCAATATTGAACCCGTTTTACTAAACAATGTTTCAACAAGATGACCAATTGTCATTCTACTCGGCATGGCGTGTGGGTTTACAATTATATCGGGTTTAACACCGTCGGCAGTTGTTGGCATATCTTCTTCTTTTAAAATCATACCAATTGTTCCTTTTTGACCAGCTCTCGAGCAAAATTTGTCTCCTATTTTTGGTATTCTATGGGCTCTAATTCTAACTTTTGCAATTCTTTGCCCTTCCTCCCCTTCTGTTAAAAATGCTTTATCAACAATACCTGTTTGTGCTTTTTTACACTTTATGGAAGCATCGATGAAAGAATTAGGTTCGTCAATATTGTTCATGGCTTTTCCAATGATAATTGTTTTATCTTTTAAAACTGTATTTTCTTTTATAATTCCAGTTTCTTTATCTAATTTACTATAATCATATCCTTCTTTAATATTCATAACATTATTATCTTCAATATTCATGAAAATTTTGTCAACTTTATTATTTCCTATTTTACTAGTTTCTTCGTAATCTTCATACATATTATAGTATGTTGTGCTGAATAACCCACGTTTTAAAGAACCTTCGTTTATAATAACAGCATCTTCTACATTATAACCTGTATAGCACATAATAGCAACGATTGCATTTTCCCCATTGGGGTGTTCTTCATTTGTAAAATAATTTAAATACCTGCTTTTTGTTAGCGGTAATTGACCATAATTTAAGACGAATGCGCTTTTATCAATTCTATTTTGATAATTTGAACTATATAACGATACTCCTTGTTTTGCTTGTCCACAAGAAAAAGCATTTCTTGGGTAAGGGTTATTTTCTGGGAAAATAATTTGATTTGCCATAAAACCAAGAATTAATGAAGGATGTATTTCACAATGCGTTTCATTATTTATATTTTCGGTGGTAGATTTCATTAATATCATGCTTTCCCCTTCAGATGCATCGATATATTCAATAAAACCTTGTGTCTCTTTCAATTGTTCGTTTTTATCAAAAATATTATCAAAAATTTCATATTTATTTAAAGAATTATATTTTTCATTAAAACCACATACCGATTCTTTCCATAATAAAGTTTCATTGTTTATTTTTTTAATAATGTCATTTTCTAAAAAACTGAATTTCTTATTTTCTATAAATATTAGCGGTCTACAAAGTCTTCCAGCATCGACCCATATTTGTATTTCGTTTCTTTTTATATCAAATAAAATACTCGTATACAAGTATATTAAATTATTCCTTCTATGCAATTTCATAGTTTCAACAATATTTAATGGTTCATCGGAGCACCCAATCCAACCACCGTTTAAAAATACTTTTGTATAATTGCTCATCATATTAAACGAACATTCTTCAAGTAAAATAATATTTAATTTTCTTAAATATTTAACATATGGTTTTGAGCTAACACCGTTGGTTATATGCACTGAACTTGCCATGTGTTTATGCAATCCACAATTGCCACCATCGGGTGAATGCAGTGGACACAACAGTCCATATTGTGTTCCGTTTATTAACCTGGGTTCAATCATCTTTGTAGCATCTCCTATATTTATATTGGTTTTTCTTAATTGACACATAAAAGAAAAGAATGAAAGTCTATTTAAAGATTGAACTATGCCCGGTCTTTTTGTATGTGTTTCGCCGCCCCAGTTTCCTTTAAAAGCTTTTTTAAACCCTTCTTCGACTATTCTATCTGAAAAAATAGTATTTTGATTGTTTAAAAATAAAGACATAAAATCTTCATTTTGGTATGAAATGCCTGTTGCTTTAAAAGTATAAATTTCATCAACTTTTAATACAATATTATTTAATTGTTTTGCATAGAATTCACGAAATAGTTGATTTAATAAAATGCCTGTATGTTCAATTCTTTTTGAATTATATTTATCTCTATTTGTGGGTGGTTCTGCTTTAATATAGACGAAAAGTAATCGTTTAACAATATATCCCAAATACAATGCTTTATGTTTTAAATTTAATTCACCAATGTGTGGTAAAAATAGATTCATAAAAATATCCAAAACATGATTTACGGTATTTCCCTTTGTTAATTCTTTTATATATTTTAAAGCTGTTTGTTGTGTAAAAATATTACCAGCGTCATGGATAGATGGTATAAACAACTCAATTAGTTCTTCGTTTTTTTTTAAATCCAATAAACAATGTTGTATAATTTCTTTATCAGAAATAACACCCAACGCTCTCATTAAAATAAATAGAGGGACTGGTTTTCTAACATTTGGCACAATAACAACAATATTGCCATAATCTTTTGATGCTTGTGGTGCTAGAATTCTTACAGACAATGTTCTAATTTTTTTAGAGGCATCTTCAGAAACAGACCGAATTTCAGCAGAATGGCTATATAATTCATTCACGTTGTCTTTTATATATAAAATATTATTTGCCCTTTCTTCTTGTGATACAATTGCTTTCTCTTTACCATCAACAATGAAATATCCTCCTTTATCATTTCGACACTCACCTAGATTAAAACAAGCTTGTTTATTCAAACCGTTTAATAAACATAAATATGATTTTACCATTATTGGAAATCTTCCTAAAAGAATTTTTTCTATAGTAATTGTCTGCTTAAAAGCATCGAATTTATCTTTTCCGCTTTTTCCTTCGTTATTTTCCTTTAATATAGTAAATTCAATCTCTAAATCATAATGAATGGAAAAAAAATAGGACATGTTTCGCATTCTAGCTTCATTTGGGAACATCATGTGCGTTCTTTCTACGCCATCAACGTTGTCATAAATTAACGGTTTACCATAATATATTCTTTCTCCGCTTTTTCCACCAATATATAAGTCGGCTGTATATTTATATAAATTTGTTTCATCGTCCATTTCAGTCATGTATTTCTTTGGATTATTATCTTTTATTATAGTTTTCAAGTCTTTATCAAAGAATTTATTATATGAATCCAAATGATGTTTAACAGTTATATTTGGATTATCTCTAAAAAATATATCTAATAATTTAAATGTATTTTCAAAATTCATTTATATATTAATAATTGTATTTTTTTTTAAAATATTATAAACACAATATTTTAAAAATATTAATAATAATTTTGAAATATTATTTTTGAAATATTAATAATAATTTTGAAATATTAATTTTGAAAATTATAACTGGTTATTTTTTTTCATCAACGCTATAAGAATTAATCCTGTCAAAATAAACATTGCAATTATTGGTAATAAAACCAATATCCATGACATTGTCGAATAACCTTTCGAACATAATTTTTGAAGAATAAATAACCAAATTGCAATATATATTAGCTTAAATACAAAATAAAATCTGTTATTGCAATCACTCTTTGTTTCAAAAATACCAACGCAATATTTTTTTGGATTGCTATAATTTTGATAAAATAATGTTATTACACTTAATAACGAAATAACTAAATATAACTTTGCTGGTCCACATAAACTATTAAAAAAGTTAAGTTTGGTTTTTGATTTCATATATATAAAAATTATATAAAAATTTTAATCATGTTTCATCATATCACCGGCAACAGTAACATCGCTATCTTCAACATGATGGTCGCCGTATGCGGTGTTTATTGTGTTTTTAATTCCATTGCTAATGCAATTGATAACATCTATTCCTTTTCCTAAACCAGCATTAATAGCAAAACCACCACCTTTTAAACTGGTAATTTCATTTTGAGTACTTTTCGCTCTAGTGATATCTCTTGTTAATAAATTAAGTTTATTACCACCATATATCTCACCCATATTGGTAGCTTCATTGCATTTATAACCACCTTTTTGTTTTGAACAACCACTCTGTTTATATTTTCTTATATTTTTATATGTTTTTTTATACTTTCTTTTGCGGCGTGCTCTTGCGCGTGCTCTTGCGTGTGCTCTTGCGCGTGCTCTTGCGTGTGCTCTTGTGCGTGCTCTTGTGCGTGCTCTTGTGCGTGCTCTTGTGCGTGCTCTTGTGTGTGCTCTACTTTTAACGCAGCATTTATATTTTTTTTTTGCACATTTTTTACAACGTTTTTTTCTTCCTTTTACTGTTTTATGACATTTTACGCATTTACTTGAAGATTTTTTTTTTAAATTTTTTTTTGTTTTTGCCATTTTTATATATATATATTAAAATAAAAAAAATAAAAAATAAAAAATATTATTTTTTATATTTTTTATATTTTTTATTTTTTTATTTTTAAACAATATCAACATGTGTTAGCATGTGTCTTCTGCAACAAATTTTATTTAATTGTAGTTTATCTAAAATTTTACCTTCAGGTGTTTTTTTTGTTGTTATCTCTGATAAATACATAACATTATCTTTATTAATATTTAAAGATACTTTTTCTTTTTTTACGTTACTAATGTAGTAAAGATACTTGTCTGCTAAAACTTTTCCGCAAGTAAAACATTTAATTGGAATAATCATTTTATTATATTAATTTAATATAATAAAATTATAAATCAATTTTTATTTAAAATATTTATTTAAAATGTTTATGCGTTGAATTTTTTATCTTTATAATAATAATGGTCATAACCCAGTTCACCATCCTCCCCATATTTAAATACTTCTGGTCCAGTAGCGCTACCGGGTTCGCATTTTGCTCCTTTTTTATAATTTAACCAGACACAACAATCAAAATTTATACAACTTTCTTTTTCTTTGTTTATCCCACATAATGTTTTCTTATCTTTTTTTTTACAACTTTCTTTACGAGAATGTTTCAATGCCAATTCCCTTGGTGATTCTCTTTGTTCAGGTGGGGCTGGTAAATTTTTTGGTTCATTTTCCATACCTTCCAAAATATAAGCTTTATCTTTCACTAATGTTTTTTCTTTAAAAGATATATTAAAAACTGAAATAAAAATAGTGGAAATAAGCAATACAAAAAAAATTACTAAAACTATTGTAATATTTTGCATTAATGAATTTTTTAAATTTGATATAGTATTCGACGTGTCGTTTAATACAGTCATGCTTTTTGGCAAACTTTTTGGCATGCTTTTTGGCAAACTTGGCATGCTTTTTGGCAAACTTTTCGATACCTTATTTGAAATACTATTGGTTAAATTTTTAAAGCTGTTCAAAGACATATTAATATATAAATAGATAATTAATTAATTTGAATTAATACAGTTCCGTTGGTTGTTTTTTTTCTTTCGTGTTTGATATTATTTCTTGTAAAAATTTTATGACATTTTTTACATACATTTGCTAAATTAAATTTTTGATTTTTATTAAAATGTTCTATCATACCTCTTTCATCAGCATCCTTTTGTGGTATTAAATGGTGTATTTCTTCTCCTTTTCCGCCACAAAATTCACAACTATCTTTTAATTTTCTATTATTATATCTTGACGATTTATTTTCTAATATATGATTATCTTCTGGAAATATTGTTTTTCTTGTATTATATATTGTTTCCATCACATCGTCGGGTAATCCCATACTTTTACATACTTCTATACCATACATATTTCTACCGGGACCATCCATTAATTTTCGATTATAAATCATTGAATCGTCAAAATCATTATAAATAACAGATAAATGCTTCATTTTTAATGTATGTATTTTTTTTATAATTTCTTCTTCATATAATTGGTGAAAGTGAGTTGCGAAAATATAACTTGCATTTTTTTTATATAGTTTTAATAAACTGGCAATAAAAATACATATCGCGCTTTTATTTTCAGTGCCCGAACATAGTTCATCGCCAAGTATTAGTGAATTTTTATCTGCTAATTTTAATATAGTTTTTAATTCGCTCATTTCAACTTGAAAAGAACTTAATTTTTTGAAAATATTATCGTTTCCCAAAATTCTGGTACATATGGTTTTATATGGGTAATAGTTAAATTCTTTGCAGGCCACATAAAACCCACTTTGTGCCATAATAGTATTAATACCCATTGCCTTTATCAAACTTGACTTTCCAACAGCATTTGTTCCATATAATAAAATCCCATTCGTATCATCTTTACCTAAAAATATATCATTAGTTTGATACATTTCTTCGTCGTTTTCATTTATTCTTTCAATTAAAGGATGTCTAATAGATTTAAAATCTAAAAAAGAGTTATCATTAATTTTACTATCGTGTTTTTCAATTATTTTTGGTTTACAATAATTATAATTTCTAGCTAAATATGCTTTCGTTATAACAAAGTCAAGCATACTGGCAAATTTTACAATGATGTTAATATCATCATATAATTTTGTAAAATCATTTATAAATTCTTTATAACATTGTATAATAATTTCATATAATATTGATGAATTTTGAAAATCACTATCATATAAATCATTTAATGTTATAGACATAATTTTTTTATTATTTTGGGTGGTTTTAACAAATTTTAGATTTTCAGTTGAAAATATAAAATCTTTTTCTTTTCCATCATATTTTGATTTATATTTTAAATTAAATTTTTTTTCCTTGTGTTTTTCAAACGCCATTTTTAATAATTGGCATCTTTTCGATGTTCCCTGTAACCATTTACCACTTTTAAGAGTCGAATGAATTTTAATAAATTCATATTTTTTCTTTTTTTCTTTTTGTCCAATAATTTGAGAAAAGAAATCTTGTGTTTGTATTAATTTTTGTTGATTTTCAACATCTTTCATATCAAAATCGTCAAGTTCTTTAAAAATATTTTTATTGAAAAAATTATTTGATTCTGCGATTTTATTTATATTTTTTGCTTTTTCAAAATTAATAAATTTTTTTATAAACTTGGTAACATTATCGCAATGTTTATCCAGATTTTCACCAATCTTTTCATTTAAATAATTATTAATAATATCTAAATCTTTAATTTCATCATAAATTTCTTTTAATATTTCAAAATTGTAATAAATTTGTGTTATTTCAGATGGCTGAATTTTTTTAAGAATCATTTTTCTCTCCAATCTTTCAATATCTTTTAAGGAATTTATCTTCTTTCTTATTAATAAAAATTTATCATAGTCATTTAATATAAATTCTGTCAAATTATATTCTTTGTTTAGATATTCGATATTATAAACCGGGTTAAATAATTTTTCTCTTAACAATCTAGAACCCATTTTAGTAACACATTTATCCAAAAGCTTTGAAACACTTGAATAACCAGATTTATTTTCATTAGTATCTATAATATTTAATTGTTTTAAAGAATGTGTTGCCAATAAAACATTTCTAGAATTTTTATCATAAGTGGGTTCTTCAATGTTTAAAACCAAGTTTTCATTATGTTTTTCAAGGAAATATAATAAATAAATTAAACTTTGCGTTGAAAATATATTTTCAGAAAACCCCAATGTGTTATAGAATGAGTGGAAATCTGAAAAATTATATGTTTTTGATAATACTTCCATATGATATTTTTGTTTTTCACAATTTTCTACAATTTGTTTATTTGGATTTAATTTATCATTCAAATTTATAGTATGTAATTTAACACTGTCTAGTCCAATAAATTGCATTATATCGGAAATAATTTCATTTTTTTCATAATTATGGATAATGATAAGTTCCTTTGGTTTATATATTGAAATAAATCTCTCAAAATCATCAAAGACACATGGTTCATGTATTTTATTTGATTCAAAACAATACTGGTAAAGATTTACCTTTCCCGTAAATATATCAATACTTGACAATCCAAAATAAATTTTTGGTTTTTTAGATATTAAACTTGTTTTAAAAGTTTCAATCCAGGCACATACTATATTATTTGATATATTATCAGTATTTATATCAAAATTTGTCCCGACCGAGAATATACCCATTTCTTTCCTTAATTTACCTTTTCCACTAATATCATCACCACATTCAACCCAAACACCAACTGTATAACCAGCATTATTTAATTTATCAAGGTATTTTTCGAGTGGTTTACAAGTACCATATCCTGCTAATAAAAGTTTATGATTTTTATATTTTCCCCATGATATATTCTGAATTTTTTCGCTGACATGTAAATCAAGTATTTTTTCATACTGTTCTATTGTTCCATAAATTTCACCTGTTTCTTTATTTTTTAACCCATATACTTCATAAAATGAACCACTTTGCCATAATAATATAAATTTTTCACCATACCTTTTTTTATATTTTTCAAAATTATCAAAATAACTTTGTATCATTGGTGGTGCCATAAATATATATAAATATTTATTTTGCTTTAATATTGTTAACAAAAGAATTAAAAATATTAAAAGAATTAAAAAACTAATTATTCCAATTATGCATTAAGATATCTTCTGCATTTTTTCCACCACTATTTTGCAATTCTCCGGATAAATAACAGTTTAAATACATTTCTCTTAAAACGCTTTCAGGGGCAGATGTTCCAACTTTTATAAGTGCTTTATCAACCAAAAACTTTTTAATTGTTTTTAGCTTTTTTTTTTCTAACTTTCTGCAATCTTTATTTATTAATTTTCTTGTTTTTTTATTTTTTATTAAAATTCCTACTTTTTTTGTTTTATTATTTTTACCCAATAAAAATTTTCTAATAATTTTCTTGTTTTTTATTTTAAATTTTTCTTTTTTGTTATTTAAATTATTATTTACAAGAAATTTATTTTTTAAATTTTCTAATTTTTCTTTTCTATCATTCTTTTCTGGTAAAAAGTTATTATTAATATTTATTATTTCTTTATTAATATCAACTTCTTTACCAAAATTATTTGAATTGGTAAATGCCAAAGTATTGTTTTTTAAACTTTTTCTATATTTGGAATAGAGTTGTTTCTTTCCTTTTTTTAATATACCATACGGTGGGTCTGGTTTAATTAAATTATTTTTTATAGTGTTTAAATCATTATTTACTTCAGTTTGAATGTTTATTATATTAGATTGATTTGGGTTTATTTCTTTATTAAATTTATTAAAATTTTCATGTGATATTATTTGATTACTTGTTTCTTTATTAGTTTCTTTATTAGTTTCTTGATTAAATTTATTAAAATTTTCGTGTTGTATTAATTGTTGATTGTTTTGTTTTTCTCTTTTTTTCTTCTTCTTTTTCTTTGTTTTTCTTTTTTTTACGACGTCTTCCATGAAGTCAACTGCTTCAGAATAATTATCACTAAAATCATTATTTTCATGGTCACTGTTTTTTATTTTATTTTTTTTTTTGAAATCTTTAATTTTATCAATCATTTTCTCCTTTAAAAAATTTTTTTGTAATTTATTAAAATTTGTTCTTAAACTATGTTTTAATTTTTTTTTTTTTGTTTTTTTCCTTTTTGTATTTCCAAAAAATTCAGGATTTACAGATATTGTTTTTGTAGCCATAATATATTAGTAAAGATAAATGAAATCGTATTTTAATTCAAAATAATTCAA